>OJRG01000011.1_pt1 | contig 255914 bp, 207 predicted proteins | sample 1599121 | NCBI WGS metagenome assembly OJRG01 (sample SAMN03922528, study PRJEB24848) | human gut metagenome | isolation source: stool sample | host: Homo sapiens | place: Germany | collected 2010-05
TGACCATTCAAACCGTACGATGTTAGTTTAGCGTCTATAAAGCATTGCAAACGAATGAGTTAAAAGCAAAAAGTGTTTTTTAAACGTTCGTTTAAAAAACGTCAATATTTCAGAATAGAGAACTATTAAAATACAGAAAAACAGATAGAAACTTCAAATAATATATAAAAAGAATAACCAGCTGAGGTACAAGCACTTAAACCCTATATTGCAATAACAGAGATAATATTTTTATTAAACACTTTGTTCATTTCAAAAATACCTCTTATCTTTGCGAACATTAAACGAACGTTTAAAAAACACTTTCTACGTTCTTCAGACTCTTCTAAGAACAAGCTATTGCACATTTATTTTCCAATTATACTTTAATATAATTATACATGGAATTCCAACAATCTTTAAGTTGGAAAATTCAGAAAAAGTTTCAAAAACAGTCATTATCCTGATTGTTAATCAAATTTCCTACCATTTGCTTGCAGATGACTAAAAATTTTACGAATATTGCATACGAGTTTGGGGATATAGTATTTGTAAAAATCAAGGTTTTAGCTTTATTATTTCGCCAGCATAATGTGTAACTAAAAACCGACAAAATGAAAGGACGTATTATGACTATCTGTTTCCTACTGACAGGAGGACTGTTGGCAGGTTGTTCCTCTACCCCCAAAGTGCCCGAAGGTGAATTTCTTATGCAAGGAGAGCTGACGAATGTACCGGACAGTACGGTAATTCTGCTATTGAAAGAAAACGGAAATCTACTCACAACCATCCAAAAAGATACAGTAATCAACGGAAAATTCTCTTTCCAAGATACTATCAGCGGTGTAACCCCTAAAAAATTATTCTTACTATCCAATGATAAAGGATTCCCCGGCATGTGGCTGAATGTATGGATACAATCCGGAAAATACATCCACATAACAGGAAACGACCGTCTCCTTCCTTTATGGAACGTCAGCAGTGACATACCCCAGCAAAAAGCATCCAATGATTTTATGGCTTTATGCTCCTCAGAAAGAAAACGCATCATGCAATGGACGGCTCAGGAATATGACCTGTTTCGGCTTGAAAAAGAACAAGGTCTTGACTGGAAAAAGATAGATTCCTTGCGTGCATTGCGCAATCCATTGGACAGCCTTGTCTACATGGCCGAACTGAACTACATGAAAAAAGCTCCGGTTACGCCTGTATGGCTGGACAAATATCAACTCTTTTGCTCCTTTTTGCAATACAATCAGAAATTTGGCAATCAAGACTTAATCCGTTCGCTCTACACACGCATGTCCGAAGCCGACAAGCAGACCGAAACAGGACAGCTTATTACTGCTTATTTAAATCTGCCGGAAGAAGTGAACGTGGGTGATGAAATGGTAGATGGTGATTTATACGATTTGGATGGAAATGTCCGCCACTTGACCGAGTTCAAAGGCAAATATATTTTATTGGATTTCTGGAGTCAGGGATGCGGTCCATGTGTACAATCGCTTCCCGAAATGGAAGAGATCACCGAAATGTATAAAGGCAGGATGGAAGTGATAAGCATCAGTCAAGATCCCAAAGACGAATGGAAAAAGTTTATAGCCGAAAAACAATTGAAAGGTAACCAATGGAATGAACTCCGCAAAGGAAGCACCAAACTCGGAGCCAGCTATCAAGTAAAAGGCATCCCTCACTATGTAATGATTTCGCCTGAAGGAAAGGTGCAACATATATGGGCAGGCTACGGTAAAGGTTCGCTGAAAGCAAAAATGAAAGAACTGATAAAGTGAGAACGCTTCAGGCTTCACCCATAAAATTATTACAAAGTCACAAATATAAATATCCTTGGAAGAAATCTGATCATTTTCCAAGGATATTTACATTTTGCAGACAGCCCTTATACCAACGGGCAGTCGAGAATTATTTTTCTTTCAAAATGTCACGAATCTCGGTGAGCAACACTTCTTCCTTAGTGGGTGCAGGTGGTGCCGGTGGTGCGGCAGGTTCTTCTGCCTTTTTCTTCTCGGTCAGCTTGGTTATCAGTTTAATAAACATAAAAATAGAGAAAGCGATAATGAGAAAGTCGAAAGTGGCCTGCAAGAAATTACCGTAATTCAGCGTTACAGCGGCTATCTCCTTGCCGTCCACCACTTCAGCAGGCTTCATCACCCATTTTAAATCGGTAAAATTCACACCCCCTATCAGCAAACCCAAAGGAGGCATAATCACATCAGCCACAACAGAGGATACAATCTTGCCAAACGCACCTCCGATGATGACACCGACAGCCATATCGACCACATTGCCTTTCATGGCAAAAGCCTTAAATTCCTGTAAAAATGAACTTTTTCCCATCTTTTCAATTATTTAATTATGATTTTGGTTACGAATATAAAAACATTTTCTTACTTTTGCACCGCAATTCGTAAAAGAAATGCAGAAAAAGTTTGAAAGTTTAATTTTAAACATTATAAAACCCTTAAAAGTTTAAACAAAATGATTAAAGTAGGTATTAATGGATTCGGACGTATCGGACGTTTCGTATTCCGCGCTGCAATGAAGAGAAACGATATTCAAATCGTAGGTATCAACGACCTTTGCCCGGTAGATTACTTGGCTTACATGCTGAAGTATGACACAATGCATGGCCAATTCGACGGTTCTATCGAAGCAGATGTTGAAAACAGCAAGCTGATTGTTAACGGTCAGGCTATCCGTATCACAGCTGAAAGAAATCCGGCTGACCTGAAATGGAACGAAGTTGGTGCTGAATACGTAGTTGAATCTACAGGTTTGTTCTTGAGCAAAGACAAAGCTCAGGCTCACATCGAAGCAGGTGCAAAATATGTTGTAATGTCTGCTCCTTCTAAGGATGACACTCCGATGTTCGTTTGCGGTGTTAACGAAAAGACTTATGTTAAGGGTACTCAATTCGTATCTAACGCTTCTTGTACTACTAACTGCTTGGCTCCTATCGCTAAAGTATTGAACGACAAATGGGGTATCACTGACGGTTTGATGACTACTGTTCACTCTACAACTGCTACTCAGAAAACAGTTGACGGTCCTTCTATGAAAGACTGGAGAGGTGGTCGTGCTGCTTCTGGCAACATCATTCCTTCTTCTACCGGCGCTGCTAAAGCAGTAGGTAAAGTTATCCCGGCTTTGAACGGCAAACTGACTGGTATGTCTATGCGTGTTCCGACTTTGGACGTTTCTGTAGTTGACTTGACTGTTAACTTGGCTAAACCGGCTACTTATGCTGAAATCTGCGCTGCCATGAAAGAAGCTTCTGAAGGCGAATTGAAGGGTGTTCTGGGTTACACTGAAGATGCAGTTGTTTCTTCTGACTTCTTGGGTGACACTCGCACTTCTATCTTCGATGCTAAAGCTGGTATCGCTTTGACTGATACTTTCGTTAAAGTTGTATCTTGGTACGACAACGAAATCGGTTATTCTAACAAGGTTCTTGACCTGATCGCTCACATGGCATCTGTTAACTGCTAATATACAGTTAGAAAATAATAAAAAATAGGCGGCTTCTTTTATGAAGTCGCCTATTTTTTTTGCACATTTGCAATTAAATTATTTTTTTCTATAAATAGGTATATGACAAGATTTAAACTTACACTAATATTACTTTGTTTTATGACCATGATACAAGCCTCAAACCCTTTCTTTGAAAAGTATTCAACTCCGTACGGAACTGTTCCTTTCAATCTGATAAAGACTGAACATTATGCACCTGCCATACACGAAGGCATCCGCCGGCAAAATGCAGAGATAGATGCTATCATCAATAATACTGCCACTCCGACTTTTGAAAACACAATAGTGCCTTACGAAAAGTCCGGAGAGCTATTGCAGCGTGTAAATACCGTATTCGGCAATCTGCTCAGCGCCGAAACCAGCGATGAATTGCAGGAACTTGCCCGGGAAATCATGCCGCTGATGAGCGAACATGAGAATAACATCAGCCTCAACGAAAAGCTATTTGCCCGCATCAAAGCCGTATATGAGCTGACAGACAAAAACAAACTTACTCCGGAACAATCCAAGTTACTGGAAGACATCTACACCGGTTTTGTCCGCAACGGAGCAAACCTGCAAGGAGATGCCAAAGAAAAGTACCGCAGCTTATGCAAAGAGCTAAGCCTGCTGACGCTGCAATTCAGTGAAAATGCCCTGAAAGAGACAAACGACTACCAACTGGCACTGACCGATAAGTCACAACTGTCCGGTCTGCCCGAAAGCGCCGTTGATGCCGCTGCAGAAACAGCGCAGGAAAAAGGAGTGAAAGGTTGGGTATTCACCCTGCATGCCCCAAGTTACAGCCCTTTCATGACGTATGCCGACAACCGCGAACTGCGCCGCAAACTCTACATGGCATATAATACAAAATGCACGCACGACAATGCCTGCAACAATTTGGAAATCGTAAAGAAAATTGCCAACGTCCGCATGGAAATTGCCCAATTGCTGGGCTACGACAACTTTGCCGAATACAACCTGAAAGAACGAATGGCACAAAACAGCGACGCCGTATACAAGCTGCTGAACCAACTGCTGGAAGCATATACACCCGCCGCACAAAAAGAATATGCTGAAGTGCAGGCACTGGCACGTAGCGAAGAAGGAGAAAACTTCAACCTTATGCCATGGGACTGGAGTTACTATTCTCAAAAACTGAAAGACCGGAAATTCAACATTAATGATGAAATGCTTCGCCCCTACTTTGAGCTAAGCAAAGTAAAAGAAGGGGTATTCGGACTGGCAAGCAGGCTGTACGGCATCACATTCAAGAAGAACCCTGACATCCCCGTCTATCACAAGGATGTGGAAGCCTACGAAGTGTTTGATAAAGACGGCACATATCTTGCCGTACTCTATACGGACTTTCATCCCAGAGCCGGAAAACGCTCCGGTGCATGGATGACGAGCTACAAAGGGCAGTGGATAGATGAGAAAAGCGGCGAAAACAGCCGTCCGCACGTGTCTATCGTGATGAACTTCACCAAGCCCACACAGAATAAGCCCGCTCTACTGACTTTCGACGAAGTGGAAACTTTCCTGCACGAGTTCGGACACAGCCTGCACGAGATGTTTGCCAACTCCACTTACGAAAGTTTAAGCGGTACAAATGTTTATTGGGACTTTGTAGAACTGCCTTCCCAGTTCATGGAAAACTTTGCCATTGAAAAAGAGTTCCTGCACACCTTTGCCCGCCATTACCAGACCGGCGAACTCATCCCTGACGAACTGGTGCAGCGCATTGTAGACTCATCGAACTTCAACGTAGCTTATGCCTGCCTGCGCCAAGTGAGCTTCGGATTGCTGGACATGGCATGGTACACACGCAACACCCCGTTTGAGGGGGATGCCAAAGCCTACGAAAAGAAGGCTTGGGAAAAAGCGCAAATACTCCCTGTTGTGGAAGAGACTTGTATGAGCACCCAGTTCTCGCATATCTTTGCAGGTGGATATTCTGCCGGATATTACAGCTATAAATGGGCGGAAGTGCTGGATGCAGATGCTTTCTCGCTGTTCAAGCAACGCGGCATTTTCAACCCGGAAGTAGCCGATTCTTTCCGCCGGAATATCCTGTCGAAAGGAGGTACGGAACATCCCATGACGCTCTACAAACGTTTCCGCGGACAAGGACCGACCATAGATGCACTATTAATCAGAAACGGAATAAAGAAATGAAAAAGAGAATAAATATAAAATCAATAGGCTATGCCCTGATGATGCTGACCATGTTACTTGGTTTCAGTGCTTGCAACAACGAAGACGACGTAATGGAAATCTTCAACGACAAGACTTGGAAACTGAGCCGCATAACTACTGAAAAAGGAAAGGAACAGTTCTATCAAGGTTTGTGGAGTAATGAGGCTGAAGAGAAAGCCAGCAGGGAACTGCTCAAGATAACAGAAAATTTCACATTGAACTTCAACTGTGCCGATGTGAACGGCGAGGTGACCGGTACGGTCAGCGCCCATGCCGTCAAAGCAAACATCAGCGACGCCATCCTGAAAATAGACGGAAAGGAACATACCATAAGCATCAGTGGGAAAGCCTACGGCAGTGAAAGCGACAAGCTGGCAAAAGTATTCATCAGCGGCCTGTTCAATGTTTTCAAGTACGAAGGGGACGTGCACAACCTCACCCTCTACTTTAAAGACGGAAATACAACAAAAGTCATGGGATTTACAGCCCGCTAAATTCAGCTAAAGATATGGACGAAACTACGAAAAACAAACAAGAAGCGTTGGACAAACGTTATATACGCATGGCAAGTATCTGGGCGGAAAACTCTTACTGCCAACGGCGCCAGGTCGGTGCACTCATCGTAAAAGATAAAATGATTATCTCTGACGGATACAACGGCACGCCTTCCGGATTTGAAAATGTATGCGAGGACGAAAACAACATTACCAAACCGTACGTTCTCCACGCCGAAGCCAATGCCATTACCAAAATAGCACGCTCCAACAACAGCAGCAACGGCGCCACGATGTACGTTACGGCATCTCCCTGCATTGAATGTGCCAAACTCATCATCCAAGCAGGCATCAAACGTGTTGTATACTCTGAAAAATACCGCTTGGAAGACGGTATCAATCTATTGAAACGGGCAGGTATCGAAGTGGTATTCGTTTCAGTTGAGAATTGAGAGTTGGAAGTTAACTGCTTTGCACGCAGCCAACTAAATATAGTATAGTAAAATTGAAAATAGTACATATCATTATGGGCACAAAAAACTCTTCCCGCTTCACGCCGCTTATTATCGCAATCAGCGTAGTGGCGGGCATCCTTATCGGAACGTTTTATGCCAAACATTTCGCAGGAAACCGTTTGGGTATTATCAACGGCTCGTCCAACAAACTGAATGCTTTGTTACGGGTGGTGGACGATCAATATGTGGACAGCGTCAACATGACCGACCTCGTAGAAAAAGCAATGCCGCAGATACTGGCAGAACTTGACCCCCACTCCACCTATATCCCTGCACAGAAGTTGGAAGAAGTGAACTCCGAACTGGAAGGCAGTTTCAGCGGCATCGGTATCCAGTTTACCATACAGGAAGATACCATACACGTAAACAGCGTGATCCAGGGAGGCCCTTCCGAGAAAGTAGGACTCATGGCGGGCGACCGCATTGTCATGGTGAACGACAGCCTGTTTGCCGGCAAAGGACTGACCAACGAAAAAGCCATGCGTAACCTGAAAGGGCCAAAAGGCACACAAGTGAAGTTAGGAGTAAAGCGGGCGACTGAAAAAGACTTGCTGGACTTCACCATTACACGTGGAGATATTCCGCAAAACACGATTGATGCCGCTTATATGCTAAATGATGATTTCGGCTACATACAAGTCAGCAAGTTCGGGCGCACCTCCCACGTGGAACTACTGAATGCCATTGCCCAGCTAAGTCACCAGAAATGCAAAGGTTTCATTATCGACCTGCGCGGCAACACCGGAGGTTATATGGAAGCGGCTACACGCATGGTCAATGAGTTCCTGCCGGAAGGAAAGCTCATTGTATACACCAAGGGACGTAAATATCCGCGTATGGAAGAATATGCCAACGGTACGGGCAGTTGCCAGAAGATGCCGCTTGTGGTACTGGTGGATGAAGGTTCTGCCTCAGCCAGCGAAATCTTTGCAGGCGCCATTCAGGACAACGACCGGGGAACTATCGTAGGACGCCGTTCATTCGGCAAAGGATTGGTACAGCAACCCATCGACTTCAGCGACGGTTCCGCCATTCGCCTGACCATCGCCCGCTACTATACCCCTTCCGGACGATGCATCCAACGCCCCTACGAAAGCGGCAAAGACTCCAAGTACGAAATGGACTGGCTGACCCGCTACGAACATGGAGAGTTTTTCTCTAAAGACAGTATCAAACTCGACGAGAGCCTGCGTTACTCCACCGGACTGGGACGCCCCGTCTATGGCGGAGGAGGCATCATGCCCGATGTATTTGTGCCGCAAGACACAACCGGAGTATCTTCCTATCTGATAGAGGTGAGCAACAAGGGACTGATCATACAGTTCAGTTTCCAGTACACCGACCGTAATCGTGCCAAACTGGCCGAATTCGGCAATGAACAGGACTTACTGAAATACTTGCGACGTCAGGGCATCGTGGAACAATTCATACGTTTTGCCGACTCCAAAGGGGTAAAAAGGCGTAACCTCCTGATACATCGCTCCTACAAGCTGCTGGAACGAAACCTCTACGGCAATATCATCTACAATACCTTAGGCAAAGAGGCCTATATCCGATATATCAACGAGAGTGACGCTACCGTAAAGAAAGCATTGGAAATCTTGGAACGTGGCGAGGCTTTCCCAAAAGCCCCGCTACAAGCCGGTCAGGAAGAGGACAATAACAACAATGGAAAAGAAAAAAGAACTGCGCAAGCGTATGGCTTTACTGAAGACCCTTCACAAATCTACCATTACGCATCAGTCACAATCTGCTGAAATACTCGCCGCCCTCGAAGCCCATCCGGCTTTCAGGACGGCAAGCACTATATTACTGTACCATTCACTGCCTGATGAAGTAGATACACACAGCTTCATCAGGAAATGGAGTGCGAAAAAACAAATATTGCTGCCCGTTGTCACAGGTGACGATCTGGAGCTTCGCGTCTATACCGGGCCGGGCGACCTTGCCACCGGAGCCTACGGTATAGAGGAGCCCACCGGAGCTTTGTTTACCGACTATGACGCGATAGACTTTATTGTCGTTCCGGGAGTAGCGTTTGACCGTAACGGAAACCGCCTGGGAAGAGGAAAAGGATATTATGACCGTCTGCTTCCCCGCATACCTTCCGCATACAAAGCAGGCATCTGTTTCCCGTTTCAGATTGTAGAAGAAGTCCCGGCGGAGACGTTCGACATCCGTATGGATGAAGTCATAACCTGCGAGTGAAGAGAAAGCTGACCGCCGCCCGGTTGCACTATCTGAATATAATATTGGTTATCACCTGCGCTCCTACGTGCCTGTTCAGATTGCGCACCAGCAAATCCCGGCCCATCATCAGTTCCTGACGAAGGGCTGCGGAAGTAAGATGCACGTACAATACTTGGTTCTTGATATAGAGTTCGCGTGTATAAGACGCAATGGTAGGTCCCAGCACCTCCGCCCATGAACTGATGAGCCGCCGTTCATTCAATGGCGATTCCAAACTTTCCTGCCTCAGAAAATTACGTATCAGTTTACCAATCTGTTCAGCGTCATTCCGTTTCATCCCTCACTCTCCTCATCGTTCAGCGCTTGGCTCTCTGCCATTTCGGAAACGGCCCCTTGCTCTACGCAGAACATTTTATAGTCGCTACCTACCTTATGCAGAATACGATCCAGATGCTCCCGGTTGGTATCCGTTATAAAGATTTGCCCGAAATTATCACCTGCCACGAGCTTGATAATCTGCTCCACACGCGAAGCATCCAGCTTGTCAAAAATATCATCGAGCAATAGCAACGGAACCGTAGCACCCGTCCGTTTCAGGAAATCGAACTGCGCCAGCTTCAAAGCCACCAGGTAAGTTTTGTTCTGTCCCTGCGAACCCTCCCGTTTGATAGGAAAGTCACCCAACAACATATTCAATTCATCCTTATGAACCCCACGCAGGGAAAATCCCATAATCTGATCACGCGTACGGCTCTCCTTCAACACCTCCAGCAAAGAAGCGTCACGAGCATGCGAGTCGTAAATCAGCCCCACTTTCTCCTTATCCTGAGAAATAAATGAATAGAAAGACTGGAAAATCGGTATGAACTCCTTGATGAACTCTTCCCGCTTACGGAACACCACTTCACCGGCTTGTGCCATCATCTCTTCCCATACCAGAAAAAGTTCTTCTTCCACCGGCATCTCATTCTTAAGCAAGGTGTTCCGCTGCGCCAATGCTTTGTTGTAGCGGATCAGTGCATCCAAATATTCTTTATCGTACTGTGAAATCACCACATCCATAAAACGGCGACGCTCATCACTACCTCCGTTTATCAATGCCGAATCGGCAGGCGACACCATCACCAACGGCAAAAAGCCGATATGGTCGGACAAACGTGTGTACTCTTTCTTATTCCGTTTGAACTGCTTCTTCTGCCGGCGCTTCATACCACAGTAAATCTCCTCCGGCGTACCGTCGGAGGCCTCGTAAAATCCCTGAATAACAAAGAAATCCGCATCATGCCTTATATTCTGCGAGTCGATGGGATTGCCGGCACTCTTACAGAAAGAGAGGAAATAAACAGCATCCAGCAAGTTCGTCTTTCCCATTCCGTTTTGCCCGAAAAAAGTATTCAGTTTCGGAGAGAAGGCAAGTTCCACTTGTTCCAGATTCTTGTAGTTGAGTATGGATATATGTTTCAGTATCATATTGGCGGCTTATCTTTTCTTTGCTTTTCAGGGCAAAGATAATGCAAAGCAAAATAATTCTACGGTTTTGAGATGTAAAATAAAAAAAGATGCCGCTAAATTTCGTTGATAGCTATAAAAAACTTACTTTTGCGGGTCGAATCAGCTATTAATGAATAATAACAAAAAGAATATATAAAAAATGGCAGAACAAAAAAAGACGAATGAAGCCTTAAACGTGGAAGACGCACTTACACAATCAGAGGCATTTCTCATCAAAAACAAAAAGGCAATTATCGGTGCTATTTTAGCTATAATCATTATTATAGCAGGTATAGTAATGTACAAAAACCTCTATGCGGAACCTCGCGAGGAAAAAGCACAGGCAGCCCTTTTCAAAGGACAAGAATATTTTGAGGCTGATGCTTTTGCAGAAGCTTTGAACGGTGACAGCATCGGTTACGTTGGCTTCATCAAGATAGCCGATCAATATAGCGGCACAGATGCAGCCAACCTTGCAAAAGCATACGCAGGCCTTTGCTACGCACACCTCGGCAAATTTGATGAAGCCGTAAAAGCATTGGATAGCTTCGATGGAAACGACCAAATGGTAGCTCCCGCCATGAAAGGCGCCATGGGTAATTGCTACGCTCAGCTCGGTCAGCTCGACAAAGCATCTTCCATGTTGCTGAAAGCTGCTGATGAAGCAGACAACACCACACTCAGCCCTATTTATCTGAAACAGGCCGGAGAAATCTTGGTTAAGCAAGGTAAGTATGATGATGCTATCAAAGCATATACTTCCATTAAGGAGAAATACTTCCGCTCATATCAGGCTATGGATATTGATAAATACATCGAGCAGGCTAAACTGTTGAAGAAATAATTTACACCTTATTATATAATAAGACATTTCGAGCACGAATTATACGGATATATACGGAAGTCAACGCCGTAAGTGCCGTATAATTCGTGTTTTTTTCTCTCTCTATTTTCAAATCTTAAACTTTAATTTATCATGGCTACAGCTTATCACAACCTTTCGGATTATGATTTCAATTCAGTACCCAGCGCTGAGAATATGAAATTCGGCATTGTAGTATCCGAATGGAACTACAATATCACCGGTGCTCTTTTAAAAGGAGCAGTCGACACCTTAAAAAAACATGGAGCGAAAGATGAAAACATCATGATAAAAACCGTACCCGGTAGTTTTGAGTTGACTTTCGGAGCCAATCAAATCATAGAATACAGCGAAGTTGATGCAGTAATTGCAATTGGTTGCGTAATTCGTGGAGATACGCCACATTTTGATTACGTCTGCATGGGCGCAACACAAGGAATTACTCAGCTAAACGCAAGTGGCGATGTACCAGTAATTTACGGATTAATTACCACCAACACAATGGAGCAAGCAGAGGACCGCGCAGGTGGCAAGCTGGGAAATAAAGGCGATGAATGTGCAATTACTGCAATAAAAATGATCGATTTTGCTTGGAGTTTACAAAAATAGTCGTATCTTTGCACCGCAATTGAGAAACAAAGCTACTTAAAAAGAGATTTAAAGTAGTTCTCGATAGCAAAAGGGCAAATACCAGAGTGGCCAAATGGGGCAGACTGTAAATCTGCTGGCTTACGCCTTCGGTGGTTCGAATCCATCTTTGCCCACAAAAAATTGCGGAAGTAGCTCAGTTGATAGAGCATTAGCCTTCCAAGCTGAGGGTCGCGGGTTTGAGCCCCGTCTTCCGCTCTTCTGAAAATCAGATAGTTATCGCAAGATTTCTATCTGATTTTTGTTTTTAGGCACTTCCGATTTGGCTATGGTTTAAAATTTTATTCATCCAGCTTCAATAATACCCGGCAGCATTATCTCTTGAAATTAAGAAAATATCTATCTTTGCCGCAAATTTAGCTGCAAACTACAATGAATGTGAACATTCCTTCCCGACAAAACATTTTCCGCGAAATGCGGGATTATCTAATGATTGCTTTAGGCATGGTTATGTACGGTATAGGGTGGACAGTTTTCCTGCTTCCCAACGACATTACCACAGGTGGAGTACCGGGTATTGCCTCACTGGTATATTTCGCAACGGGATTACCGGTACAATATGTTTATTTCGGTATTAATTTTATATTGCTACTGCTCGCTATCCGCATTTTAGGATGGAAATTCAGCATTAAGACAATCTTTGCCGTCTTTACCTTGACCTCCTTTCTGTCCATCATTCAACAACTGACAGCCAATGTCCAACTGCTGCACGACCAGCCTTTCATGGCATGTGTCATCGGCGCATCTTTTTGCGGAGGCGGCATCGGCATCGCTTTCTCTTCCAATGGAAGTACGGGCGGAACAGATATTATCGCCGCTATCATCAATAAATATAGAGACATCACATTGGGGCGGGTAATGCTGATTTGCGATCTCATCATTATCTCCTCCAGCTATTTTGTACTGAAAGACTGGGAGAAAGTAGTATACGGCTACGTCACCCTGTACATTTGCAGTTTCGTATTGGATCAGGTAGTGAACAGCGCACGCCAGTCCGTACAGTTCTTCATCATCAGCGAAAAGTATGAAGAGATAGCCAAACATATCAATGTATATCCCCACCGGGGCGCCACAGTTATCAACGCTTCCGGATTCTACACCGGCAAGGAGATCAAAATGCTGTTTGTCCTTGCCAAGAAACGCGAGTCGACCATCATCTTCCGGTTGATAAAAGACATAGACCCGAATGCTTTTGTATCACAGAGTCAAGTGATCGGAGTATATGGAGAAGGATTTGACAAGATAAAAGTGAAATAAGACACCAGTCGGCAAGCGCTTATTCAGCAAGAACGAATTTTCCTTCTTTCCAAACATAACTTACAGGGCGGCGGAGAAACGGTTTTAGTTTTTCTGCCGCTTCTTTTTCCATATAGTCAGGAGTAGTGAAAGTAAAGGTCAGTGTGGCATCCTTACTCGAAAGATCGGCTTTCATCAAAAGCATATCAGCCTGAAGGCGGGCATCTTGATACCGATATACATCTGCCGTATCAGAAGCGGGTGCAATGAAGTTGTCCATATCGGGCACTGATGGCAGATAAGATGTAGATGGCAATTCTTTCCAGTCGGTAGTATAGAAATTAATATGACTGTCACAAACAGGGGCGCACACAGTGGAGACAGTACAGATGAGCCGGGTGCTATCATTCACTGCCAGAAGTTTCATTTGCCAGGAACTCCGGGGTGTTACCTGCACACAGATATAGTCGGAAGTAAGCTCCGTCATTTCCGATTTGCCGCCAAAGCGATTCGTGACTTCCGCTTTCATCTTACTTTCCAGAAAGTCGATGAAGTCTGCACGATTCACCGCTGTAAGCAGCGGACTCAAAGAGTCGGGCATATTAGTAAAACAAGTCTTTGCCAGTTGCGCTGACAAGGAACCGACTCCCATACATACTACAAACAAAAAAACTACCAACTTCTTCACCATGTCATTTCACTATTTTGCCAATATAAATTCCTTATTTCCTGATACACGCTTTACAAACAAGAGCACAACTCACGCAAAAAATACGCATCCACATCATCAAAACCATTCAAACTTTCGCAGTCCACATCCAGCACACCCCATACTTCCCCACCTGTCCGAAGAAGCGGAACCACAATCTCCGAACGCGACAAAGAGCTACACGCAATATGCCCCGGAAAAGCATCCACATCCGGCACAACCAATGTTTCAGCTCTTTCCCATGCTTTTCCGCATACGCCCCGTCCTTTCTTTATCCGCGTACAAGCCACCGGACCTTGAAAAGGAGCAAGTACCAACTCCTCACCTTTTACCAGATAAAATCCTACCCAGAAGAAACCGAAAGTCTCCTTCAGCGCTGCTGCAACGTTGGTAAGATTGGCAATAAGGTCATTCTCATCTGCAATCAAACACTTAATTTGCGGAAGCAACGTACGATACTTTTCTTCCTTGCTGCCATTACTGATACACAGGTCTTCTGCCATAGTTCATCTGATAAAGTCTTATTTGCTCCCCAAATATAGGAAGAACATTCCAATCAACACCAAAATAAGATCCACCGCCTTGCTTTTTAAATTCTTTTCACGGAAGAACAGAGCCCCAAACAAGAACGAGACAACCACGCTACCGCGCCGCACCATAGAGACGATAGATATCATGGAATCCTCATAACTCAAAGCGTAGAAGTACACAAAGTCTGCCGCACAAAGAAAGACTGATATACCGATGATAGTCCAGTCCCAACGGAACGGAGTGCTCTCTTTTCTCTTGGGATACCACAGCAACAGGATAATGGGGCACATAATAAATACCTGATATATATTGTACCACGACTGCACCACCATAGGCGGCAATTGCTTCATCAGATACTTATCGTACAGCCCGCTGACAGCACCTGTCACAGCCGCCAGCACAATAAAAAGGATCCATTTATTATGTTTAAAGTCGATGCCTTCTTTCTTACCGGAACGGCTCAACATAAAAAAGGACAGCACCGCCAGCATCACACCTATCCATTGGTAAAGATTCAGCCGCTCACCAAATACGAGCATGGCTCCCACAAGCACCATTACGGGACGCGTCGCATTGATCGGCCCCACAATGGTAAGCGGCAGATGCTTCATCCCGAAATATCCGAATATCCACGAGGACAGCACAATGAAAGACTTGATGATAACAAACTTATGCACATCCCACCCCACAACAGGAACATCGAACATCGTACCGCTTAATACCGCAGGAGTAAAAGCCGATATGAGAATAAACGGAAGGAATATCAAACTGGAGAACACCGTATTCAGAAACAAGACCGGAAGTACGGCATTATCTTTAAGTGCCTGTTTCTTGAAGGCATCATAAAATCCCAGCAATGCTGCCGAGAGAAAGGCTAATAATAACCACATTGATTTTAATTATGAGTTATGAATTATGAATTGGTTACACTACAAGAAGAGGAAGAGGAAAAGTAATCACTTATCACTAACCGCTAATGAAAGCTTCTTCGGGATAGGTAACATCAACCAAGAACAACGCATTACCGGGCACAGAAGTTCCAGCCCGGCACCGGTCTTTCTGCTCAATGATACGGCGGAAACCTTCGACAGTGAGTTTACCCCGGCCTACCTCAAGCAACGTACCTACCACCGCACGCACCATATTCCGCAGGAAACGGTCTGCCTGAATGGTAAACACCCAAGTCACTTCATCCACCTGTGTCCAAGCTGCATGCATTATTTTACAATTGTTAGTCTTGACATCAGTATGCAGCTTACTGAAACTGGTGAAGTCCGTATATTCAAACAAAGTCTGTGCAGCCTCATTCATCCGTTCAAAATCGGGAGTTTGAAACAGGCGGCAACGATACTGACGATCGAAAGGCATCTTAGCGGTAGTGACATAATATTTATACATGCGTGCCGTAGCATCAAAACGCGCATGAGCATTGGGACGCACAGCCCGCAGACGGTAAACGGAAATGTCCGGCGGAAGCAAGCGATTCAGCTTGTCCGCCATGAAATCCACATCCAGCGGAGCATCACTATCAAAATGAGCCACCATTAAGGAAGCATGCACTCCGGCATCGGTGCGTCCTGCACCCACAACTTCCACTTCACGCCGCAACAAGGTGGAGAGCGCCTTCATTAAACATTCCTGCACACTCGCGCCGTTAGGCTGGATTTGCCAGCCATGATAGGCTGTACCGTCGTAAGCTAAATAAATAAAATATCGTTGCACGTTTCTTTTTACTACCTGAATTTGCCTGCAAAGGTACAAAAAGAGAGGAAAAAAGCAGCAAACTCTTCCGATAGTTCTGGCAGATTGCACTATCTTTGCAGAGGTTATCACCACAAATCACGCAGATACACACAGATTCAGAATTAATTATGTATAGAAAAAGCCGTTTTATCTCTCTGTTTTTAGTAGCAAGTATAGCAATAACCTGCTGTCTGGCAGGATGTAAAAAGAAAGACATGTCCCTCAAACTGAACGAACCCCGCAACATACGGGGTGTCATCAGTTACAAACGTTCTTTCGGCGATTTGAATGAAAAGCACCTGAAAGTTGCGCAGGCCATTGGTATCCGTCCGTTAGCATCACGCGAAGAGGCGGAAAAGCTGAAAGAGAAATTACAACATATCGCAACGAACGACTTATATGCGGTCGATTCATTGACGCACTCCATTCCATACCTTATTCCGGGAGCAGCTGCCTTGCTTGACACAATAGGGTACAACTTCCTTGACTCACTGACCGCCAAAGGCCTGAACCCGAACAAGATTACAGTTACCTCCGTACTTCGCACCAAAGACGACGTGAAACGCCTGCGCCGCCGCAACGGCAATGCATCCGAAAACTCCGCACACTTCTACGGCACCACATTCGATGTCAGCTGGAAACGCTTCCAAAAGGTAGAGGATGAAGACGGGCGCCCGTTACAGGATGTGAGTTCGGACACACTGAAACTGGTGTTGTCCGAAGTGTTACGCGATTTGAAGAAGGCAGACAAATGCTACATCAAGTATGAACTGAAGCAGGGCTGCTTTCACATCACTACAAGGATGTGACTTTCACCGCAGAGGAACACAGAGCCATCATTCTTCTTCCAACATACGCCATGCCAACGGCAAGCAGTCGACGATGTCCCCCGCCGTCATCCCCATTGCTCCATGTTTCTTGCGGGCAATATCTCCTGCCAAGCCATGCACATAAGCCGCCAGACGTGCGGCTGTTTCCGTAGCATACCCCTGTGCCAGCAGAGCCAGAACAACACCTGTAAGCACATCACCGCTACCCCCCGTTGCCATGCCCGGATTTCCGGTGGAGTTGAACCAGCACTTGCCCTCCGGCGTGATGACAGCGGAATAAGCGCCTTTCAGTATAATATGCACACCTGCACTTTGAGCCAGCTCACAAGCTTTCGTCAGACGTTCGTATGAGTTTTGGCATTTCCCTACCAACCGTTCCAATTCTTTGGGATGCGGAGTAAGAATACTCCCTTTGGGAAGCCTGCCGATGTAACTGCGATGTTCTCCCAGCAGGTTCAGCGCGTCGGCATCCACCACCATCGGCGTCTGGCAAGATTCGATTTGTTCCAATAAAGCAGCCTCGGTATCTCCCGCCTTACCCAATCCGGGACCGATGCCTACCGCCTGATAATCATCCGTATCGGTGGCGCAGGAAAAACGCACGTCGTTTATGTCAATCTCCGTCATGGCTTCCGGTACGGAAGTCTGCACTATAAAATTATTGCAGAAAGGAATATGGACAGTCAGCAACCCTATGCCGGAACGCAGACAGGCGCGTGCCGCAAGCACCGAGGCTCCCGCCATTCCTTGCGAACCGGCTATCAGCAAGGCCCGGCCGAAGTTTCCCTTGTGCGCAAACTTGCTGCGTACTTTCAGCATCGGAGGCATATCCCCATGTTCCGCCAATACAAAATCTGTCTCTTTCTCATTGATAGCCTCCTCGCTCAAGCCGATATCCAGCAGTTGCCATTCACCCACGAACTGTTCGTTCTCGGCAAAAAGGAAAGCCAACTTAGGCAGTTGCAAGCTTAACGTCAAGTCGGCACGAATGATATTGGCCTGAATGTTATAGGTATTATCCTCTCCCATCAGTCCGGAAGGAACATCGAGGGCAACCACCGTCGCCGGAGATGAATTGATATACTTCACTACCGCAGCAAAGCCACCGCTCAAAGGCTTGTTCAATCCGCTGCCAAACAATCCGTCAAGCACGACATGCCTTGCCGTCAGCTCCGGTGGAACAAACTGTGTGGTTATCTCATGAAAGTCTATTCCGGAAAGTTCCGTCAGGCGCTTCTTATTTGTTTCGCAATCCGGAGACAGACTTCCTTTCGTATTAAAAAGATATACTTCTACACGATACCCCTGCTGCGCCAGCAGACGCGAAACAGCAAGGGCATCTCCACCATTGTTTCCGGGTCCGGCAAACACTGTGAAAGGAGTTTCCGTATTCCAACGTTCGGATATTGTTTTCGCCAATGCCTGCGAGGCGCGTTCCATCAGGTCTATGGAAGCAACAGGCTCGTTCTCTATCGTATAGGCATCCAGTTCTTTTATTTGAATGGTAGGAAATATTTTTATCATCGCAGCTTATTCATTTAAGTTACGAGCAAAGGTACAAAAAATAATGATTAGTAAGGAAGAAATCATATCCGGCGAATAATCACTATCTGTTAAAATTAGGTTCTCTTTCAAAGAATAACTACTTTTACAGCCAAAACAGCTATAAAGACAAAGACTATAAACACAGAATCAATGAGTACATCCAAACATCCCAAGGGGCTTTATCTGATCTTCGCCACCAGCACCGCCGAACGTTTCAGCTATTATGGCATGCGCGCCATTTTCATCCTATTCCTAACGCAGGCATTGCTGTTCGACAAGGAACACGCCGCCTCCATTTACGGCAGTTACACCGGCCTGGTCTACCTCACCCCGCTTATCGGCGGATACATTGCCGACAAATACTGGGGCATCCGCCGTTCTGTGTTTTGGGGAGCCATAATGATGGCGGTGGGACAGTTTCTGATGTTCTTCAGCGCATCCATGTTGGATGCCGTCCAACTGTCGCACTGGCTGATGTACGGCGGCCTTACCTTTCTTATATTAGGGAACGGATGTTTCAAGCCGACAGTGTCCTCCCTCGTGGGGCAACTGTATGAACCGGGAGACAGACGGCTGGACTCGGCTTACACCATATTCTATATGGGCGTCAATGTAGGCTCTTTCCTCGCCCCGCTGGTTTGCGGCTACTTTGGCGAGACCGGCAACCCGAACGATTTCAAATGGGGATTCCTTATCGCCGCAATCGTCACCGTTTTTACGGTCATACTCTTTGAAACACAGAAGAACAAATACCTCATCGGCCCCGACGGCAAGCAACTCGGCATCATCCCCGACGCAAAGAAGGAACAGCCCCGGTCCGCCTCAACCACCGGACATCCGGTGGTGGACAGCAGCAAGAAAAGGCGTAATTATCTTCTATTAGGAGCGTTGACGATAGCGCTTGCCATCTTCTTCCATCAATGTTTCGGCAATGACTGGATCAGCATCGGCATCTTCACCGCTTGCATCATCTTTCCCGTCAGCATCCTGCTCGAAGGCTCACTCACGAAGATTGAGCGCAACCGCATCTTCGTCATCTATATCATTGCCTTTTTCGTCATCTTCTTTTGGGCAGCCTACGAACAGGCAGGTGCCTCACTGACGCTTTTCGCTTCCGAACAAACCGACCGCGTCATCCTCGGTTGGGAAATGCCCGCTTCCTGGATACAATCATTCAATCCTTTCTTCGTAGTGATACTGGCAGCTATCATGCCGGGAGTATGGGGATTCCTCAACAAACGGGGTATGGAGCCTGCCTCTCCCACCAAACAGGCTGTCGGACTGTTGCTGCTGTCTTTAGGCTATCTCGTCATCTGCTTCGGAGTGAAAGATGCGCAACCCGGCGTTAAAGTAAGCCTCATCTGGCTGACAGGACTTTACTTCATCCATACAATGGGTGAGATAGCACTTTCCCCCATCGGATTGTCCATGGTGAACAAGCTCACTCCTATCCGCTTTGCCTCGCTAATGATGGGTATATGGTATCTTTCCACCGCCACAGCCAATAAGTTTGCAGGCACATTGAGCGGCCTTTATCCCGAAGCCGGAAAGGTGAAAACACTGCTTGGCTACCGCATAGAAACAATGTACGACTTCTTCATGGTATTTTTCGTAATGTCCGCCACCGCATCACTTATCCTCTTCCTGCTCTCAAAGAAATTGCAGAAGATGATGCATGGAGTGGAATAAATTCACTATTTTTAATTTACATTCTGAGGAACATATTTTAAAAAAATATTTCTCTTTTTTTCGTAATTATATACCTTAAATAAAACATAACAAAGATAAGTATTATCTCTGAAAAAATCAATTAGAGACGGTTCTAGATATTCCCTTGCAAATCATCAAGCATTATGAGAGGTTTCAGGAAAACAGACTCATGTTTCCCAACCTGAACTACTGATCTGTCTGCAAGCCGTTGGAGCAGATGATAAAGGAGTGTAGAATTACCAAAAACATCTCATTCTACCTTACGACCGAGTAAATCAACAAGGGCCTGACGACTTTCGGTGACAATCTTAACTAGTTGTTTCATAAAGTTCCAATAGCGATGTGATGGAAAGAACGATCAAACCATCAGAAAAAGCAGCTGTGTGAGCATTCCAAACAGTAATATATTGTAATATAGCTTTTCTCGTCTTTTTTTAATTCGTTTTGAAAAGAATGCGTACAACATACCTTTGTACTCAATGATCAAGAGCTTTTTAGCATCCTTTCTGTTTTCAAAACAATATTACCTGTGTTGATTCATATACTCTTTCGGTGACATCCCATATTTCTCGCGGAAAGAACTGGAAAAATGAGATAAGTTGGTATATCCCGTAGCATAAGCAATCTCCGAAATAGTGAACTTTTGGTCTTGCACCAATAAAGTAGCGGCCTGCTGTAAACGAATATTCTTAATAAAGTCGCGGGTGGAAAGATTCGTCAACTCCCTCAATTTACGATTTACATGTACACGACTTAATCCAACCTCGGAAGCAAGCATCTCAACGTTCAATGCAGGGTCGTCCAAATGCTCATTCACCACTTTCATAATCTTACACATCAATATCTCATCACTGGACTTCATGGTAATTTTCTCCATTTTATCCTCTTGTTGTTGCGCTCCGCTGAATTTGTTACGCAATAGTCTGCGATTGGCTATCAGATTGGCAATAGTTTTTTTCAATAATTCCATATTGAAAGGTTTCACCATATAAGCATCGGCACCGGTCTCCATACCTTCCAAAGTATCTTCCGGTTTGGACTTGGCCGTTAATAATATTACAGGGACATGATTTATATTAGTGTTCTGCTTTATTTTACGGCACAAAGTCAATCCGTCCATTTCAGGCATCATAACATCCGAAATAACCAAATCAGGAGCATCACGCAAAATCAAATCATACGCTTCCTTACCGTTATTGCAGGTTTCGACCTTGTACTCATCCGATAGTTCTGATTTCAAGTAGGCTTTGATTTCAATTTCATCTTCCACTACTAAAACCCGTAAACGTGTTTTTGCCTTGATACCTGTTTTAGTTTCTTTCTCCTCGTCCAATAGCTCTTCTTCCAATTTTATCAAAACAGGGTTATCAACAGTGCGACACATTACAGTGTCGGTTTCTACGTTTTCTAGTTCGTCGGTACGCAAATGTGCCGAACCCAACGGTATGCGTATAATAAACCGGCTACCGGGCACATCTTCCCTATTTTCAACAAAAATCATACCATGATGTAGTTGTACCAATGAACGTGACAGATGTAAACCTATCCCTGTACCAAAGTTGGATTTCGTTACATCATTGTCTATCTGATAAAAGCGTTCGAAGATACGTTCTATCTTATCGCTGTCGATGCCGATGCCACTGTCTGTCACTACAATCTCAAAATATTCACGCAATGCGTCCCGACGTGCAATATCCCGGCCTGTTGTTAAACTAACCTGCACCTCACCTCCTTCCGGAGTATATTTAAAGGCATTGGACAAAATATTCATCAGCACTTTATCGAAATTATTAAGGTCTATCCACACTTTCAATTGAGGCATCTCATGCTCAAAAATGAAACGGATATTCTTTTTACGCGCCAAGTACTCAAATGTCTGCATCAAGTCACCAATGAAACCTACCATATCCGTTTCACGAAATTTCATAAACATCTGTCCTTTATCCAATTTACGGATATCCATTAACTGATTTATCAAACGCAGAATACGTTGTGCATTGCGATAAATCATCAAGTACGTTTTATGCAGTTCATTATCTTTTTTTTCAGCCAGCAGTCTCTCTAACGGATTGATGATAAGCGTCATCGGCGTACGTATTTCATGGGATATATTGATAAAGAATTGCAACTTCGCTTCATTCAACTGTTCGGCATGTTCCCGTTTCATGATTTCGCGACGATAGCGTAGGCGTGACAACATATAATTAACAATACCCAACGTCAAGATTCCAAATAAAGTGACATAAATTGAAAATGCCCACCATGTCTGATACCAAGGAGGAGTAATCAGAATTTTTATTGTACGTATTTCCGAATAAGTTCCATGGTTAAGTGCACGCACCTGAAATGTATATTCACCGGGAGGAAGATTATTATAAGTCACACTATTCACACCCGGTTTGGTACTAAACCACTGAGAACTTAATTCATTTATCTTATATTCATAAGATATCTGCTCCGGATTATTATATTGCAATGTAGAAAACATAAGACTAAACGTATTATCATAGTAAGATAACCGGAAGAAGTTCGCATCTTGCACTGATGCATTAATTACAGGTTTTCCATCTGAAAGCGTACTCTTATGTACCGGATTATTGAATATATAGAAATCCGTGATATAAACCTCTACCTCTGTCATCATCATTTCTATATTTTCCGGTACAAAACAGGTAACACCATTGACACCGCCAAAATACATCTTACCATCCTTATTCTTATAAAAAGCACCATGGGTAAATTCGTTACCCTGCAAGCCATCCCCCGAATAATAATTGATAAAACGTTCCTCTTTTACTTCGTATTTACTAATTCCATAATAGGTACTAATCCACATATTATGTTTCGAATCCTCACTCAACCCGCAAATCACATCATTAGGCAATCCGTCCTCTGTTGTAAATCTCCGTAATGTTTCCGTTTTCTTATTAAAATAATAGAGACCTGCAGCCGTACCCGCCCAAATATTTCCATTAAAATCTTCCTGTATCACATAACCCACATAGCCAGAAACGATAGTGTTCGTTTCTTTATAGTTCACGAAGCTCTCCGTCTGTGGATTAAAACAACTTATTCCTTTATAATGTCCCAACCATATGATGCCCTCACTATCACAGAAGATATAATTTATCCAGTTATTAGCAAGTTCATCACGTCCCAGGCTTCCACCCTCGTTATCCGGAGACACAAAATGCTTCAAATTTCCCGTTAATAGATTATATTGATAGAAGCCGGAGCCTAGCGTAGCAATATACAAATTTTTATTTTTATCCTCAGTGATTGAATAAATCTTCTCATTGGCAATAGGTAAGGAGTATTCACATTGACCAGTATTTCGATCCATTTTGGCAATTCCCCGAGTGTAAGAGCCTAACCAAAAATTATTTTCAGAATCTTCATACATGCACATAATCGTATTGGCAACTGAATGAGGAGAATTTGTTGGTTTAAAATGCCTTAAACGCCTACCTTCTGTATTTAATTCAAAAAGGCCTTCATTATCTGTTCCAACCCATAAATGACGGTTACTGTCCTGATAAACCGACATAACACATCCTGACCCTATAGAATTATAATAGATAGACTTATCCCCATAATATTCAAACGAATTATCTTGTTTAGGAGTTAAAAGAACTCCCTTTTGGTATAATCCTAACCAAAGGTTACTATCCCTGTCTTCCAAAACTGCATGGATTTTACCTTCTGACAAATCTATTGGAGAAGAATTGATAATATAGTCCTCTAATTGTCGTTTTACTATATTATAGAATTTTAATCCTTGCCCGTCAGTACCAACCAAAAGTTGTCCATCAACTAAATTCATACAATAAACAGATAAGGTGCCATTTCCCACATAAGGTACCGGACTAAGGATCTCCTCTTTTCTGTTATAACAAAAGACTCCTTGTTTTTGTGTTCCAATAAACAAATTACCTTGTTTATCTTCTTGAATAGCAGTCACATCGTTTCTATTAAGTTCCGAATATTTGAACACACGCACTTCTTTGGTTGCAGGCGAATAATAAACCAACCCGTTATCGTGAGTACCTATCCAAATATTATTATAAGAATCTTCATAAAAACAAGATTGAAAACTATAATTAGCCTTCTGCAATATGTCATCCATAGAAACAGCTTGTGTTCTTTGTTTATCCAGCCGGAACATTCCTTGCCCGGAAGTCGTCATCCATACTTCTCCATTACGCAACTCCTGTATTTGTGTAACATGTGGAAAAACCCGTTTACCACCACGCAACATTGGAATCTCTAAAAAAGTATCTGTTTCCCGATCATACCACATTAAGCCATCAATACAACCTACCAATAAATTCTGCTGATTATCTTCATATAACGAACGCACATAGTTGTTCCTTAAAGAAGTCGAATCATTTGGCACATAGCAATAATTAGTAAAACGCAGACCGTCAAACTTATTTAGTCCATACTTGGTTGCTATCCATATAAAACCTTGACTATCTTGAAAGAGCTGAGTGACTAAGCTACTAGACAGTCCTCTATCCGTTGTATAAACTCTTCCCATTTGCGCACTAACATATTGGCTCATACAGCACAAATACAATACAAGTATCTTCCAAAGGTATGTTTTCATAGTTCTTCTTTTTTATAGATACAAAAGTAGAGCAAAGATAAACAAAAAGATTTTCCATCTAATATATAGATACTTTTTTTGCAAAATAAGAAAATATTTAAGCCACATGAGCAAAATTTATTTTGAGTTCAGTTCCAAGAGCAACCAAAGCTTGGTTAGTTGCGTAAAGTAAGATGCTTGTGTAACAATAATCCCCAAATCTGAATGGAAAAAGAAAAGATACAATCCCCGTTTCTGTCATATAAAGTCCCCGCATGAGCTTGCATCTGTGAATACTTACAATTTAAGAACCACAAATTTATTTTTGTGGATACGGAACGAAAGCCATCCCCTAATAGCAAACGCTGTTAATCCGTCAGTTGTATAACTTTGATTTTTGCGATAATTATGTATCTTTGATATATTGATAGAAAATTGATATAAAACAACTTTCAACATCTGCATAATAATATCCTAAGAGTTTTTTCCGCCAATGTTTCCTATTCAAAAAAGAATGTAACGCAAATGCAAGTTTGTGTTGTTAGAATAAAAATATATGTATCGTATATTATTTATAAATACTAATAACATTGCTACTTTTGTAAAAGCTAGAAAAAGAAATATTTAATGTTGCCGTTGTAGATTTAAGAAAAGAATTATATAAAAACATAAATAAAGCTAAGTATATTTTTATTATTTATTTATTAATTAACTTATGTTTATATGAAAGACACTTTTTTCTACTTAAAGCCTTTGAGGCTATTGTTGTTACTCTGTCTGATACCTCTGTGGAGTTTTGCCCAGAATATTTCAGTAAAGGGTGTTGTGAAAGATAATTTCGGTGAACCGGTTATTGGTGCCAACGTAACAGAAAAAGGAACGACCAATGGTATGATAACTGATTTAGACGGTAACTTCTCGTTGACTGTACAGAAAAATGCGACTTTAGTAATTTCTTACATCGGGTATGTCACACAAGAGATTGCTATCAAAGGGAACACTAATCTTAACATTACATTAAAAGAAGATTCCAAAGCATTGGAGGAAGTGGTTGTTATCGGTTATGGTACAGCTCGCAAATCAGACGTAACAGGTTCTATCGCTTCAGTGGGCGGTGACAAATTGCGTGAAATGCCAGCTACAAATATTACGTATGCCTTGCAAAATCGCATTGCCGGTGTGGATATGTCTCAAACATCTTCACGTCCCGGTGCTTCAATGCAGATACGTATTCGTGGTACCCGTTCTCTAACCGCTTCCAATGATCCGCTGATTGTATTAGATGGAATTCCTTTCATGGGAGATTTATCTGATATTAATCCTGGTGATATCAAAAGTATGGACATCTTGAAAGATGCTTCTTCTACTGCTATTTATGGATCACGTGGAGCTAATGGAGTTATTTTAATTACTACAAACAAAGGATCACAAGGAACACCTGCTAAATTTACCTATAACGGTTATGTAGGTGCAAAAACTGTATTTTCCAAATATCCGATGATGGATGGTCCAAAGTTCGCTGAAATGCGTAAATATGCCGGTAAGTTCGAAAATTCAATAGATGAATCGGACGATTGTAATACAGACTGGCAAGATTTAATGTATCGCACAGGAATGGTAACCAGCCATGACATTAGTGTAGGTGGTGGTACAAATAATGGTAGCTACAGTTTTGGTGCTGCTTATTATAAAGACCAAGGAGTTATCCCTACACAGAACTACACTCGTTATTCAGTACGTGGTTCTTTTGACCAAGGTGTAGGTAAGTATTTCCGTTTCGGACTGACTAGCAATACTAATTATAACATAACGAAGGGGGCAAATATCGGTTTGTATAATGTATTGACAAGTACTCCACTTGTTAATCCTTATAATGATGATGGCAGTTTGAAGAGAACGATAAAAGTAAGCCAAGATGAATATTTCACCATGACACGAGATGTTGTAGAAGGTCTTGAAGATAGTTGGTTGGATGAAAAAAAAGGGTTAGGTACTTACAACAACCTTTTTGCTGAAATACAATGCCCATGGATAAAAGGATTGAAATATCGTGTCAATTTAGGTTTAAACTATCGCAGTACAAAAGAAGGTACTTTTAAAGGTGAAGGCGTAGACAATACAACAGCTGATGCTCTTTCTACAGCATCTTTAACACACTCTGAAACTACTAATTGGGCAGTAGAAAACTTACTGACTTATGACCGGACATTCGGTAAACATCAATTGAATGTGGTAGGTATGTACTCTGCTGAAGAAACGGTATATACAAAATCTGATATTGCAGCAACCGATATTCCTGCAGAGTATCTGCAATATTATAATTTAGGACGTGCAGAAGGAACTATTACAGTTAATCCTGACAACTGGAATTACCAGAAAAGCGGTCTGATGTCATGGATGGGACGTGTAATGTATACCTATGATAACCGTTACATGTTTATGGCAACTGTTCGTTCAGATGCTTCTTCTCGTTTGGCAAAAGGACATCAGTGGCACACTTATCCAGCAGTATCTGCCGGTTGGAATATCGGTCAGGAATCATTTATGGATGATTTTGAGTGGTTGGATATTTTGAAAGTACGTATAGGCTACGGACAAACTTCTAATATAATCCGCAAAACGAAGCGTTGCGATTTTCCAGAACGAAGCGTTTGCTTCTGTAAAACGAAATGTATCTTGGGGGGCACCCCTACCCTACTCATGATTTCCCAAAATCGACCGGCTTACGCCGGAAATGTAAAACGGCGTTTGAACACTATTCAAACGCCGTTCGCTTTACGCTTTGTCGCTTCGCTCCCGCCTATGCTTTCTCGATGAGCGATTTGAACGCAGCCACGCTTTCCGCCATCACGATTTTGCCGCGGAAGGCAAGCCGCGACCCGATGACCGTGACCGCATACGATGCATCGTTAATCGCATGCGCGAACGACACACCGCCACTCGGGTGCGCGCTGCTGTAGCCACGATAAACCACACGGCTCGCTGCAGTACTTATACTGTACGTATCGGCATAATAAGTGGAGGAAGAACCGTTCAAACTGCCGACAGGTACCATGTCCATGTACTTGCCGTGCGCCACAGCGGTGATATACCAGCCACTGTTGATCATGCCCTTCACCATCCTCGTCGTGCCGTCAGGCATCCAGATGCGCCACTTGCCGGAGTTGCCGCTGTCATTCGGCAGATCCACACCGTCCATCATGTCCCATTTATGACCGTAGATGTCCTCATAACCCAAACAGCAGATGTTGTTCACCTGCGTGACCTTCGCCTTGCCGTACTCATCCAATCCCTTATACCAGGCGTACTGGTGGACAAGTCCATCGATGAGCGAGTTCGTCACACCCGGGTCGATGGTGCGGGCTTCCTCGAAGCCGATGGTGTCCTGCATGCCGTAGCCCATCGTGCCGCCCGTAACGCGGTTGTTGGTATGCGAGCCGGCTCCGCACTGCTCCTGGCTGTCCCTGCGACCATAGCGGGCATAGAACAGGTTGGCGATGCGGGAGTGCATCAGCGCATCGATCTGCTGCATGCCCCGCTGCTGGCTGTAGTAGTGGAAGTCGCTCCACGTCATGCTCGCCACCGTGCTGTTCCCCGTGATGCACGCCCGGAGCTTACTGCCAACGACACTGCTCCCCACCACGGCGCACAGGTGTTCGTCGTTGGCAACCCAGTCCGGCTCCATGTCCTCGATGCGTTCGCTGTTGCTCAAAACCACCTTGTCGAACTCCGCCGTATTCAGGATGGAGAAGTAAAGCCGGGTCGCGCCCTGCGGGACATCAGCGATAAGGTACATGCCCGCCTCGAAGCGGCTGCCCAAGGTCGAAACGACAACCGTGCCGAGGATATGCCCCTCGTCGTCCGTGAAAATAGAGCCGACAAGGCCGGTACCCGGAACGCTCGGAAAGCGCACACGCCGATAGCCCTCCACGAAGGTCATGCAGACGGAGTAGTTGCTGTCCGTGCTGTACGACGACTCGAGCGAGGTCTTGCCGCTCATGATCTTCTTTCCCTTCTGGTAGCCGTCAAGCGTACCCTTGAGGTCGTCGAGCGTCAGCACCGTGGCCTTCGGGACTGATGGCATGCGATCCCTGGGGTTGGAGCTGTAGCAGCTGTAGTGCTTGCCGCCGAGGTAGTCGTTCACGCCCTTGCTCCAGAAGAACGGCTCGTACATCATCAGGTCGCCCTCCTGTCCGTTCAGCTTCGCGACAGTACAGGAATTGATATCCTGAGCGTCAGCGTAGTAGTTCGAGTTGCCGTCATGCAGCGGGTAGCAGGTCATCTCCCCGTCCGGATTGTTCACCTCCACGTCCTGACCCGCCATCTTCACCTGCCGTTTCGTGGGCAGTTTCGTCACCTTTGCAAGCACGCGGCGGCGCTGGCGGAAGATGGCAGACACGTGCGCGCTCATCTCGTAGTCGTTGCCGTATTTGTACCCGGTCTTGTTGTCGAGATTGCTGACATTGGCATCGTCCGAAACTGTGTCGTCGAACTCCAGCATCGTGTATTCCGGCTGCCGGATGTTCAGCTCGTCGAAGCGTGCGGCATACTTCGCATATGTCTCCTCGTCCAGATACTTGGTCAGGCGGTAGGTACCGATGAGCTTGCAGCGCCCGTTCACGGGGTTACCCTGCGCGTCGAAGCCGCCCAGCCCCGCATCGTACCAGGCCTTTAGGTCGCTGCCGTCGCCCTCCAGGTCGATGCCCGTGATGCGGACATGCTTCAGCGCACCTTTTAAGGAGAACAGCTCGTCGAACGCCTGCTTGCCGTCAATAAGAGCGCAGTTCTCCACCCACAGCCCCGTCAGGTTTTTCTTCCCGTCGAAGGTGATGTCCTTCCACGCCAGATAACGCATGGAACGCAGCGTCAGTGTCTGGTAGTTCTCCGGCAGGTGCAGCCGCTTTAGCGTGGCTCCCTCGGCGAAGGTGACGGTAGCCAGCTTCGTGCAGCCGGAGGCATCCACTTCTTCCAGGCGGTTGCAGCCCGACACGTCGAGCGTCGGGAGGTTCACGTAGTTCACAACCTCCAGCCGGCGCATCATCGGCAGTTTCGTGCCAAGGACAAGTTCAGTCAGGGCGTAGGTGTTCTCACCACTACCCAGCACCAGTTCCTCCAGCACGGGAAGGGTTGGAAGGCTCATGTCCGTAAAGCCGCCCCAGCCGCTGAGGTCGAGTTTCCTCATCCACGCCCCGCCGTACAGGTGGAAGATGGTGCCGATGTTCGCCATCTGGTCGTAGGTATAGCTCCATTCCTCGTCCTTCGCCACGGCATCATGCACCATTGTCGTGCCCTCCCTGCGGAACTCGAAATAGAAGTCCCTCGCCGGAATAGCCTTCACCGTGGCTCCGGCGGCACTGTTGCCCTTGAAACTGATGTCCGTGCCCGTGTACTGCCCCGTGCTGTATCTCGCGTCCAGAAGCCCCATGCGGTTGGTCACCCACCAGTGCCGGTGTGCCTTGCGGCTGCCCTGCATGGCCTCCAGGTAGGAGTACTTCACCTTGCTCACCTCCCCGTCACGGTTCACCTCCACGCCGAGGGTCTTCGGCTCGACATACTTGTTCTGCGCGTCGAGGTTGTAGATGCGCTCGCAGAACTTTGCGCTCTGCTCCGTGTCGAACATGTTGAAAACAGTGCTGTTAGTCATCCGCTCACGGATACGGCGGTAGGCCGCCTGCAGTCCGTCGGGGAACTGCTCCCTGAGGTTCTTCCACAGCACGCTGTCGTGCCCCGCATAGGCGTACACGGTCTTCTCGTCCGTGCTCAGCTCCGGGTCGGTGGTCTCCTCGTCGATGTCCCATCCGTATTTCAGACGGCCGTCGTTGCGCACGCCGAGGATGGTGTCGCAGTCGTAGAAGATCATGTAGGCGAGCATCTTCCCCTTATCGGGGTCGTACCAGAAGCCCATCATCATGTTCTTCACCCGCTGGTCCACGCAGCCCATGATCTCGGTGAACATGTAGTAGTCGCACAGGTAGTCCACGTCGAACCAGTCCGCCAGCTCCGCCTTGAACTTCGCGCCGTTGTCCTTGGTGCTCTTCACCCACTTCACAAGAGGTTCGAGGTACTTGGGCTTTCTCGTGCCGGCCTCGTATTCGGCGTTGATGTCGTCATCGTCCGGGAACCGCGCCTCGAACACCTTCAGCCAATTCGGACTTCCGTCGTCGCCCTTCGTGTCGAAGTCGTCGTCGAGGAACATGCCCATCGGGTAGTCGTTGTTCAGGAACTCCCAGCACTCGGTGGGATTCTGCCCGCCGAACTTCTCCGTCACCCACGCCTGGTCATGATAGCCGGGGATGTCCAGGAAGCCGAACACGGCCTCCGTCGACTTGTCGTTGTTGAAGTTGAACTTGCCCAGGAACTGCGGGGTCTCCTCCAGCGTGCCGCGGTAGAACAGGTAGCAGGGCTCTCCGTCGATGGTGGTGCGCACGTCATAGGCGTAGCTCCCCGCGCAGTGCCTCTGCGCCGGGGTGAGTTCTCCGGCCTCCGTCAGCACGTTCTGCACGAGCTTCGCCATACCCGTGTTGTGGGAGCTGGAACTCTCGGCATAGTCCGCCTTCAGGCAGAAGCAGTCCACGGGGGCAGCGGCCTTCCGCTGTCCCGATGCCGGACGAAAGGAGTATTTCACCTTGCTCTGCAGCTCGCCGCCCACGCCCTGCTCGTTACAGCCGAGGTACAGGTCGCCCGCCATCTTGGAGGCGTTCTTGAAGTAGATGCGGTAGTTTTTGATAGGATACGCGAGAGAGCTGGTGCCCTGCAGACGGATACAGCCGCCCACGAGCCGGAAGTTCAGTTCCGGCCGTCCCTTGACCACGCAGAGCATCTCGTCCACGTCGTACTTCGGGTCCTTGTCGTTGTTCACAGCCGCCTGCAGCACCGTCGGAACGCCGTTGTCCTCCCGTCCTGTGACAATCAGGTAGCGCATCCCCTCCGGAACGCTGTCCACCGTCACGTTGCCGTTCTCGTCGATCACCCGGTTGCTCTCGTACAAGTCCAGCATGGCGTCCGCCGTGTCTTGGTCGAGCATGTAACAGTCCAGCACCTGCGCGTCGCTCAGGTAGGTGTCCCAGGCGCGGAGTAGGTACACGTCGGTCGTGGCTCCCTCCGCGCCCAGCTCTATACGTGCCGGGGCGTTCTGGTACACGCTGTCGGCGGTGCCGCGCTGCACCGAGCCGGACATGATACCGTTGATGTACAGGTACACCATCTCCGTGTTCAGCTTCTCGTAGTCCGACGAGCCGTCCGCGCTCTGGGGATGCGACACGAAGGCGACCTCGTAGGTCTCCCCCGCCGCCATCTTCATCGACAGCGTGCTGTTGCCCCGGGTCGTCAGCCTCGCCTCCTGCGCCGTGATGACGAAGCCCGTGCCGTCCGAGTCCACGCACCGGATGACCTCAGCATCCTCGTCCACGACTTCCGTCACCTTGTACTTCACCACGAAAGCGAAGGCGTTCGTCACGTTCTGATCGGGCTGCTGCAGGGGACGGTAGTCCACGGTGGCGCGTGCCTGGTCCCGGAGGCGGAGGGCGTTGTCCATCCAGCCGTCACCGCCCCACTTGAAGCCCTCGAACGTCGTTCTTATGCCGTTATAACTCCATTCTTCGCGGTTCACGTCGCTGTTGCTCCTGCCCTGCGCCGAGAGCTTCAGCTTCAGCCCGTCCGCGGGTTCACTGATGTCGAGGTCGCTCTTCTCGGCGACGAGCCGGAAGGGATAGGCCGCAGAACCGCAGGTCAGCGAGCAGGATTCCTCCCCGTAGTTCTCCGCACGGAGGTTCAGGGTCTGCGTCCCGAATGCAACCATTGACGAGGCGGCGAGTCGTCCGCCGACCGTCACGTCCACTTTCGTGGGGGTCTCCAGCGGATTGTAGGCGGCATAGGTGACCGTGTAACTGTCGAACTGCCTGGCTTGGATATACGGGGTGACTCCCGCACCGATGACCGTCCCGTCGGCATAGTCGAAACGCGTGGAGAAGACCGGGGAGCTGTTGCCCGCTTCCCTGACCCCGATGCCGAAGTAGATGCTGTTGCTCTTGATGGTCGCGCCGTCCGGAAGTTCCAGCTCGACGACAATCTGCACGCCGTGCGTGCCGTGCGCCATGCCGGAGGTGGCGATACTGAGCGAGCCGTTGGCCGTAGAGGCGGTGATGGTGCGGTCTTCCGTGTCCACACCGTCCACATAGCAGCGCAGGGTCTTGTTGCCGGCTCCCGTGAGGGCGTAGGGTATGCTCACAGACTGCCCCCTGTTCACCGCCGTGGCGATGTTGAAGGAACTGGTGAGCACCAATTGCACGACATTGATGCTCCAGGTCGCCTGGCTCACCTGCATCTCTGCGCCCTCGCCCACCTCGACACGCAGGCGCACGGTGTTCGTGCCGATGCCCATGTACTGAGTCACATCGACGGTGTTCGTGCTGCCGGCCGAAGCGGTGGAGGTCAGCGTGCTGCTGTTTGCGCCCTGCATGACGGTCACCGTGACACGCGCCGGGTTGCCGGTGCTCTCGCCGGTCGTGGTGTCCACCTGGTCATATTTGTACGACAGCTTCACCTCGTCGCCCTTCTTCACGGTCTTGTTGGCGGTCAGGCGGGTCAGCACGATCTTCGTGGTGGCGACCGTCCCGCCACCTCCACCCGTGAACTGGTCGCTGGTGCTGATGACCTCGCCCTGCTCATTCAGCAGGCTCAGGGAGTAGGCCTTGTCGTCGCCCTCCCCGATTTCGTTCAGCTGCAGGGCCGCACCGTAGCTGCCACCGAACTTCTTCAGCTCCGCGGCGACACCCTTGCCGCTGACAGGGTTCGTGGAGTTCTCGTTCACGGTCTGGTCCACCTCCACCACCGGGATGTCAAGCGACACCCCGCCCTGCTCGTCGGCGTTCAGGGTCTCGCTCGCCGTGCCTTTCGTCACATGGATGGTCTTGATGGCGTCCCCGCCGCCGAAGCGTTTCCATGCCGCAGGTGCCGACCAGTTCTCCGTGCCCGTGCCCTCATAGCGGTAGTCCTCCCACCGCCCGGCGGCCGCCTCGAAGGTGATGATGGTGCCGGGCTTGTCGGCATCCTCAATCTCAGCGGAGGACATCACGGCCACGGCGGTATCCTTGGTGTAGTAACCGCTACCGAGGGGGTGGCGCAGGGTTACATTGTAAAAGCCGCTCCCGCTACCTCCGCCGCTACCCTTCACCAGCGCACCTTTCGCGCTGTCCCAGACATACAACGCGTCCCCGCACAGGTACGCCTTGTCCTTGAGCGGTTCCGTGCGCGTGGCGTTCATGAACAGGTCGGCAGGGGGTACGCCTTCCACGTTCCAGTTGCCATAATAAGTCCCGCCCACGAGGTAGGCGAAAAGGCACGAGGAGCGCACATACACCACCTCTCCCCCAGCCTGCGAGGTACTCGACTGGGTGATCGTGGCGGTGTCCACCATGCGCGAGAACCGCGCGGTGGCTCCCCGGAGTGCCGCGCCGGAGGTGTTCTCCACCAGAAGAGCGGCGTTCCGGGCCGCCTCGGCCGCCGCGTTGGCTTCCTCTGTGGCCGTTTCGGCTTTGCCTGCAGCTTCGTTCGCCCGGTTTTCCGCGTCCCCGAGTGCCTTGACGGCATCGTCCGCACGCTTGGCTGCCGCATTGGCCGTGGCCGCCGCGTCCTTCGCCGGCTTCTGGAAAATGTCCAGGGGCACGTTCACCAACTCGTCGCCCCGCTGTGCCGGGAGCGACTTCACACCGTCGAGCGAGGTCACGCTTTCCAGGTCCTCGATGCTGCTCGACGACTCCTGTACCCGTGCGAGGACCTCCTGCACGAGTTGTTCCGTTGTCATTTCTTCTGCCATACTCATTTCTCCTTATCTGTTTCCAAACTCTTGTTCAACATGTCTTCCAGTCCGTCTATCACACCGGGCAGACAATACCTTTCTACCACCGCTCGTATCATTTCAACCTCTTCCTCCTCAAATTCCGTTTCGCCGGTGCTTTCGAATATCTTGAATGCAAGATGATGAGCCCGGATTCCATTTACCCGGGTGTACAGCAAATCGGCTATCGGTTCTCGGGCATCCATGACTTGTCTCGTCTTTCGAGTTATACCTGTAGGTATGCTGAACTCTCTGAAATTCAATTTTCTCATATTGCTTCCTGCTTTTAGTATGAATGATTCAATATCTGGTAACGGAATCCGTCTGCCTTGGTAATAAGCACCGTTACGGAATCTCCGGATGCCATTTCATAATTCTGTATGCCCTCGTTGTGATTATAGATGCCGTTGAGCACTATGGTCTTCGAGCCCGGTCTGACCCTGAATGTAACCAAGGCGGCAAAATCAGACGGGAGGGAGTTCAGTCCGAACTGACGGCATACAGAGGCTTCATTCGGGAGAGTAACGGTTGCCTTATCATAATTCGGCTGGTTAAAATACATCAGTATGATATTGTGTTGCGAAAAATCAACGGTATAGTTACCACTGCCAAAGGTCAGCAGCTGGGCTTTTGTGTTGATAAATGCCGGGGCTATCAACGATGCGTTACTATGAATACCGTAATTCTTCGTACCGCCTGTAACATCGATAAACAAACCATAGTTAGCTTGATCATACCCATAATCGCCGTACCTGTTCTGCGCTTCGTTCACGATACGTCCTACCGCTGTGAACGCACCTCCTGAACTGGCTGGTATTACATCATTGCCGAACATCACATACCCCTTGTTCCCGCCAACACGGAAAAAGTCATCATAGATAGAAAGACCGCCTCCAGAGCCTTGAGCTGTAGAAACAGATCCAATACGTCCACTCCCGATTTCAAAACCTCCTATTTTCCCTTTATTGCTGTCTATCTCTCCGATAAACTTGCCATTAACGGCCTCGATGCTCCCGTCCTCCAATATCCTGAAGTTGCTGTTTGCCGTCACCAGGCCTTCAAGCTGGATATGGTCCGCCGTCAGCTTGATCCTGCTGGTCGTATTCCCATACTCGTCCTCTTCTTCCACGCTCACGCCGATAAGGGCGACCTTGCCGTTGGCATCTTGGGCGTAAAGGCCTGCCCCCTCGGGCTTAACCACGAGCCCCGTCTCCTGCAGCATGTTCTCGTCCCGGTCGAACACTGCCGCCGAAATCTTCACCAGACGCTCGCTCTGCTCGAAGAGGGTCCGGTACTTGTAGGTGAGCGCATCCGCCTTGTTGGTCGAGAACACCAGGAGCGAGATGTAGATGATGCCCGTGAACGAGAGCTTGAAGTCCCCCGTGCCGTTCCACAGCCCGTCCACATTGAACAGCTTCCAGCCGCTTGTGGCTTCCAGTTCCTCCTCGTGGTGGAACATGTTGAAGTTCTCGAAGCCGCTCTTGTCCGCGTCCACGAACTCGACGCGCAGCGTCCCCGCCTTCTCCACACGGTACATGAACGAGAGATACACCACACCGGGAACGCGAAGTCCCTCACTGTTGGTCTGCCGGTATTCTGGCACGAGGCGGAAGTCCTCCAGTTTCTGCATGATGTAACCGCCGCGGATATAGGCGTAGGGGTTCGTGCCGTCATGGCGTATCTCGGCATAGCCTCCGGGCTTGGAGGAGAACACGGATCCGTTCGCCCAGATCCACCTGCCCCCGAAGGTCAGGAAGGTGGCGTTCACCCCGGTGTTCCATTTCTCCCTGCCCTCGGCAAAGGAGGTGTTGTCGAAGTAGCTCTGCTCCTCGCGCAGTTCCTGGCGGAGTCCCTCCACCGCCGTGAATATCTTGCCCTCGGTGATCTCGAAACGGGTCAGTATGTCCTCACCCGTCATCAGGACGAAAGTGCCGTGCAGGAACACGTTGTCACCGTAGAGTCCGTACCCCTTCGGTTGCTTGTCCGCCGGGAAGTAGCTGTCCCTGATACCGTCCAGACAACCGAAGCGGCAGCGCAGGCATCCCTCGAAGTTCTTCTCGTGCACGCCGTCCAGCACATCGATCCTCGGCTGTCCGTCCTCCGTGGCGGAGATGGAGATAAGGTTGCGGCGCAGTTTGTCTTGGGTGTTGCCCATCAGCACGCAGTCGTCGCCGGGTTCCGGGACGACACCACCGAACTCGCTCACCGCGACGGTCACGCCCGAAGCGTCCGCCTGTGCGACCTCCACCCAGTAGGCCTTCTGCCTGCCGCCGGAGAAGGTGGCGCAGCGCATCAGGTCGTGGGCGGCGAAGGTGCATTCCTGCTCGAAGAGGATGCGGTAACTGTCGCCCTGAGGGATGACATCCCGTATCTTGCCGCTCGCGGCGGAGACGATGAGCTGTCCGCCCACGCTCCGCACTTTCTCGATGAGCAGTTCTAACGCCACCAATGACTGCCGGACGGTGACCTTGTCTATGGTCAGGTTCGTCAGTCCCGTCAACTGGTCCATCCACACCTGCCACCCCTCGCCGGTCATGCCGTCCACGAACTTGGCGGAGCGGAGCAGTTCCCGGATGACGAGGGTCAGCAGTTCGGCGTTGCCCAGACCGTCCACGCCGAAGCCCCCTTCCCCGAAGGTCACGCCCCGCAGGAACCCGATGGGCTGCGTGGCGGTGTCCGCCCTGTGCTTGCTGAGGAACTCCTTCCGGCTTCGCCGTGCGGAGAAGAGGTTGTTGTCCGTGGGCAGGGTCTCGTCCCAGCTCCGGATGATGTCGGGCAAGGAGATCCCCTCCGTCCGGCTCTTCGTGTAGTTTCTCAGCTCGCCAATGCTGTCGTTCACCCGCTCCAATGCCCCGCTCTGCAGGGCGTCGCTGATCTCGAGGTCCATCTGTCCCGGCAGGTTCACCTTGCGGGTAATCTTCGTGATGCGGCTCTGGCGGTAGCCCGTCTCCGGGAAGTATTTCTCGCTCTCCAACCGCACGCGCCGCCCGACATATAAGTCGACTTCATGCTCCTCCATCCACACGTGGTCGGTGGGGGCCTTGTACACGGAGATGTCCCGCCAATGCTCCTCGTTGTATTTCTCCACGGCCTCGGCAAGTTCCGCCTCGGCCGCCGGGTAGTACTCGTCCGGCATGCGGATATTCCAGAGGATATAGTGGTCGCCCTCCTTCGGCACGACCTTGCCGCCCGGTACCTGCGTGTCGTCGTCATACGGCCATATCGTGATGATCTCGAACTCCCGGTTCCTACTGTCGTAGTTCACCTCGAAGAAGTGGTCGTCACCCTGCCCCATGCCGGCGAGGTCGCCGTCCTGGAACGACACCCGCTTGGTCTCCCCGGGCAGCTCGTAGCTGTTCGGGTCGAAGTCGAGCGCCGTGTCCTTGAAGTAGTATATCGTGAAGGCGTTACCGTCCTTGTCTTTGGTGTTCTCGCTGCGCACGCTGCTCACCGTGCCCGTGCGGCGGGGATAGATGCCGCTGAAGGCTTCTTTCTCGTAGTGGTCGAAGATGCCGTACTCCGCCGTGCGGGTCTCGACATACTGCTTCCCGCCGGGGAGCATCAGACGGCGGTGCCCGTACCGCTCGGGGTCAATGTTCCGGGTGCTGCCGACCGGGAACAGGCGGGTGTAGAACTTCGCCGTGTTGCCCGTGTCGCGCTCCAGCTCCGTGAGTCCATTGCCGTAGCCCAGAGCGATCTCATTGCCCATTTCACACCGGCACACGTTCACCGTCTGCCCTTCCACCCACCACTCGGCCCCGCCGCCCACCTTCTCGGCAATCTCCTTCAGGGCCTCGTCGCAGTATTTCCCCTCATAGTCGATGACGATGAGATCCGTGCCGTCCACCTGCCCGACCTTCCAGTCGGTCGTGTGGCCCATACCGTCGTTGATGCACCGCACGACCATCGCCACGTGCTCCCTCGGGGTGGCGGTCAGCGTGAACTCCGGCTCGGCATTGCCGTCCGTGGTCTCCAGCACGAGGAACCGCCGGATCAGGCTCTCGATGCCGTAGAGTTTCAGGTCGTACTCCCACTGTCCCTCGCCCTTCTGCTTCGGGGTGTAGCGCTCCGTCAGCCAGTAGCGCTCGCCTAAGTAGTCCGTGTAGTCGTTCACGTCAAGCGGGATATGGGCGTAGTGTGTGAAGGAGAGCGTCAGGATATTGTCGCCCTGTACCTCCTTCACCTGCGTGCTGCTGTCGCCGGGGGCGACCTCCGCCTTCCTGTTCCCCTTGCTGTCGTATAGGATTATCATTTGAATGCTGTTCTAATGGCGTTATAATTCGTTCATATCACCGGGACGGGCTCCCGGAACTTCACCTTGAACTTCCCGGCGTGCACGCCTTCCTCCCATAGGTAGGTCAGCGGCTTGAACTTCGGGCTGTCCGTGTATTTCACCCGCAGCGTCAAGTCGAGCTGCGGGAACGATAATTCGAGCCACCCGTCCTGCCCCTTCTTCAGGAAGTTGATGAACGCGAAGTAGCTCTTCAGCCACCCCGTGCGGCTCTTACTGTACAGGGCGAAGTGGAGTGTCACGTCCCTCGCCTCGTTCCTCGGGGTGAGCACAGCGGAGTATTTCTCGCCGTCCTCCTCCCGGATGTTCACCGCCGTGTCGGCCTTGGCCTTGCTCGGCGTGAGGATGGCCGTCAGGTTGTCCATGCCCCCGGGCGTGTCCTCCACGAGGAACACGCCGTAGGTTTCCCAGATGTCCGTGCCGTTCACCAATAACAGTCCGCCCAATATCTTGTCCATGTCATTTGCATTTTAGTCCATCCCGTATGATTTTCCGTATCTCTTCCTTGATCTCGCCGAGGTGCGACGCACTCGCCCCGGTGTTCTCCTCGATGCGGGCAAGATGTCCCTCGGCGGTGTTCATCTTGTCCACCACGCTCTCCATCTTTTCGTCCATACCGCTCCAGTGCTGCAGCCCGCTCGTGAACAGGCCCTCGAGCTTCGTGCCCTGGTCCTGCGTCATGGCGGCAAAACCGCCCGCCTTCGCGCTCTGCTCCGTACCTTCTGTCGGATCGATGCCCAGGGTGTCCAGGAGGGCGTTCCGCTCTTCCAAGGCATCCTCTACGATGCTGTTGTACCCCGCACGCAGGGCTTCCGCCTCCCGGTCGGTCATGGTACCGTCCTTCATCGCGTCAGCAAAGGCATTGTACCACTCGCGTAGACGCTCGGTGTACTCACCGCTCATCATGCCCTCCACCACGGCCTGGAGCATGGTCTTGTTCAGGTCCTCGGCGAAGGTCTCCGCATCGGAGCTCATGTCCAGGAGCGTGTTCTTGAAGCTGTCGCGCAGGCTGTCGAACGGCATTCCGGTCAGTTTCTCGTAATACGCCTCCTGCAGCTCCTCCAGCTGCTTGTAGTAGCCGATATACTCGTCCATGTACTGCGCGGCGTTCTTGTAGCCGTCGTCGGCATGGCTCTTAATTTTCGAGTACAGGTCGGTGGCCTCTTCCGCCACCTTCGCCATCTCCTCGCTGCTCAGACCCCAGAAGTCGCCGGCACTACCGATGCGGCGGCCGACGATGGCGCTGATGCGGTCCCAGTCCGCACCGCTCATCGCGTCGTTGATCTTCTTGTTGGAGCTATGTGAACCGCCAATGCCGAGGAAACCGTTGCTGTAGGCCGAACCCGACCGGCTCATCATCTCCTGCGTGTTGGCCATAGACTGCTCCAGTTTGCGCTTCTGGTCCTCGTACACCCCGGAAGCGTCCTGCAGCGCCACGTCGTCCATCTTCTCGGCAAGGTTGTCGATGCTCCGCTTCAGGTCCTCGTTCGAGGCGGTGAGATACTCGATGTCCTCCTCCAGGGTCTTATCGCTGTCCCCGCTCCCCAACCAGCTGGAGAAGCCCCCGAAGGTCAGCGCGTCGAAAATCTTGCCCACGCCCTTCAGCAGGCTCTCGCCGATAGTCTTGAACAGGTCGCCGGAAAAGATGTCATCAAGGATGCCGCTCACGGCGTTGAACACCGCATCAAGCAGACCGCCGATGACCACGCTCAGACCGTCCTTGAAGATGTCGATGATGGAGACTATCCAGCCGATGATGGGCACGCTCTCCAGTTTGTCGGCCATCTTGCCGAAAGCCTCCCCCAACTTCCCCTCAAGGGCTTTCGCGCCCTTGCCGAGTGAGATGAGTCCCTCATAGGCTCCGCTGATGCTTCCGGAGGCGATCTGCTGGAGTCCGTTCTTCACGTTGTCCATGCTCGACTTCAGACTCGTGGCGGAGTTGCGGAGGGTCTGCCCCGCCGTGTCCGCCGCCTCCTGCAGGGTGGCGATGTTCTCCCGGGCGGCATCGGCGTTCGCCTGCGCGGTCTCCAAGGTCTGCGCGGCGGCCTCCTTCTCGGCATCGGTGCCTTCAGCCTGGGCGCGGGCATATTCCTGCTGTGCCGCCGTCAGCTCGGCATAGACGGTTCCGTATTCCGCCTGCGCCTCCTTGAGTGCCTGCAATGCCCGCTGGTAGGCGGTGACATCCGCCCCCAGTTTCTTGAACCCCGTCTTGCCGGCATCCCCCGCCACCTCCATCATCTGGCGGTAGGCTTCCACAAGCGCCTGCTGGCTGTCCTGGTCGGCGTTCTTGAACTCGTCGGTCTGCATGTATTTCTTCACGTCCTCCAGCACGGGCTTCACCATGTCGGAGAACATGCCGCCGAACTCCCCGAACACCGTGGCCCAGTCGATGGAGGCGCGCAGTTCCTGCGCCTCCACCCCGGCAAGACGGCTGTCCCGTTCCACGCCGAGCGACAGCTTCTCCCCCTCGCTCTGCGCCTTGCCTATTTTCTCGGCATATTCCTCGGCGATGGCGAGCTTCTGTTCCTGGAAGGTGCCGTACTGCTTCAGGTGCTCACGCATGGCGTCGAACTCCGCCTTGTAGGCTTCCGCCGTGGCACGACGGCGCTTGGCCTCGTTGAGCTCGGTGGCGGTGTCCAGGGCGGACTGCTGCCCGTCCGATAGCTCGCCGCTGCCGCCGGCTTTTTTGTTGTCACGTTTCCAGTCCTCCGTCTGCTTGGCGATCTCGTTCCTGCGGGCCTCGTACTCGTGGTCTATCTGGCGGAGTTTCTTCTGAAGGCCGTCCTCCATGGTCTCAATGTCAGCCTCGTCGTTCGCCTCCTGCAGTTTGGTAAGTTCCTGCCCCAGTTTCTCGGACAGTTTCCGCCTCTGCTCGGCTTCCCTCTCCTGACGCTCTCTCCGCTTCCGGGCGGCTTCGGCATCCTTGTCCTCTCCGGGCTTCACCCGGTCGTACTCCTTCTTGGCGGCATCGGCGGCGTCCTTCAGCTCCTTCGCCTTCTTCTCGAAGTCCTCCTGCGTGAGGGAGTTGTCCGTATTTTGAATGAAGTCGTTGTACGCCTTCAGGGCTTCCTCGTACTTCTTCTTGGCTGAAGCCGCCCAGTCGGCACTCGAGTCCGTGGGCTTGTTGCGCCGGTTCTGCTCGGAGGTCAGTTTATTGAGCTGGTACTGCAGTTCGTCCCTCGAGTATGTCCCGCGGAGCAGTTCGTTGCCGTAGGTGATTTGACCTTTCTTCTTGCCCTCCATCTCCATCCGGGCGAGCAGGGTCTTGCGCTGCCGGATCTGGGCATCCAAGTCCCCGTTACTGATCCCCGTGAGGTCGGCGAAGTAAGCATCCACCTGGTCCTTCCGTACGGCCTGCTGAAGCTCTCCCCGCTTCTTCTGCAGGTTCTTCAGCCGGATTTCCTCGTCGGAGGTGAGACCCCCAACCTTCCTCATCCTCGTACCGCTACCGTTGGCATCCTCCCAACGCTCGGTCTTTTTCTTGGCCTCCAGATCAGCTATATCCTTCTCCACCTCAGCCAGTTCATTCGCCGGATTGGAGATAGATTTCTTTCCCTCCAACTCGGTTATCTCCTCCTTGATCCTCTTGATGTTCTTCAGCTTCTCGTACTCGGTGTCGTACTTGGCAAAGATATCCGGGTATTTCTGCTCCAGCTGGTTCAGCGCCTCACGGCGGGTGTCCGTGGCCACAGCCTCGTCCCCGGCGATGGAGCAGAGTTCGTTGATCTTGCGCAGGTGTTCCTCCTCCGCCTCGATAGTCTTCTGCTTCTGGTTCTGGTATTCCTCCTCGGCTTCCTGCAGGCGTTCGGTCTCGGTTTTCATCGAGATAAGCGCCACCGCCACCCCGGCAAGCAAGGTAGCGACAAGCACGTAGGGGTTGGCAAGCATCGTGGCATTGAGCAGTTTCTGCGCCCGCTCCACAAGCACGAGCCAGTGGTAATGCAGGGCTTCCGCCGCCGTGGCCCACCCCTTCATGGCGACCACGGCCATGATGGCGGTGCGGTACACACCGTAGGTGCCCACCAGCCCGAGCAGGATGCGTCCGAAACGTTCGTAGTGCTCCACCATGTACGACACGCCACTGAGCGTGGTGTTGATGACTCCCTCACTCTGCTGGCCGATTTCGTTGAACATCATCGAAATGGCATCTTCGATGTTACTGATCTGCCCGGTGATGGTCTTGCTCTGCTCCTCCATCAGCCCGCCGAACTTGCCTCCCTCACCGGTCAGGCTCTCGATGACAGCCTGCACTTCGGGGAAACCCACCTTTCCGGCTTCGACAAGTTCCTTCACCCGGCTCTCGGCCACACCGAACTGCTTGGCCAACTCGCTGATCATCGGGATTCCCCTGTTGGTGAACTGGTTCAAATCCTGTGTAAAAAGCCGTCCCTGCGCCATTGTGGTGCCGTAGAGGTACACAAGGTCGCCCAGCGGGATGCTCAATCCCGCAGCGATGTCACCAAGGCGCACGAGGGTCTCGTTCACCTTTTCCGCCTCAAGACCGTAAGCAAGGAGCTGCTTGGCTCCCTGAGCCACGTCCTCCAGCCCGAATGGGGTCGTAGCGGCCGTACGGGCCAACTGCATGAGTAGGGCATCAGCCTTCTCCGCGCTGCCCAACATCGTACGGAACGCAGCCTCCAGTTGCTGGAACTCGCCACGCACCTTGGTGATGTTTCCCACGAGCTCCTTGATGGTAAACGCAGCGGCGAGCTTCTTCACGGTGCCCTCCAGCGACATGCCGCTGCGGTCGAGCTTGCGCATCTCGTCGTTGGCCGACGAGGTCTTCCGCTTCAGCTCGTCGATCTTCTCCTCTGCCTTACCAAGCCGCTGCGACAGCTTGTCCACCATCAGGAATTCTATTCTTACCGGTTCCATTCTTATAGCTTGCTTTGATAAAATCCTGCAATATCCCGGGCTTCCTCCTCTGCACTCTTCTCGCGACGGCCGGTTCCGGGGTCCTTGTCTCTCACGTATCGGGGCGCGTCGCTCAGCATCATGATCAGGGTCTGGTAGTTCACCCTGTTCAAAATGTAGTCCACGCTCCACCCTGTGGCGTCAGCTATCTGCCACACAAACCCAAAGGGGCTATGGGAGCCTTCGTAGCGGCTCTTTAACTCCCCTTCTTCTTTCGGCTCACTCTCAGCGTCATCGGATTCGTCCGCTCGGCTGATCTGATAATAGGTATAAAAGGGTCTGTGCCCATCAGGCTGACGAAACGGCGTACCGCCCCCAGCAAGTAGCGTTGTTCCATGAAGTTGCGCACAAACCACGACACCGCGCCCACCAGCAGGTGGCGGGAAACCCAACCCCTGCAGATCGTGTAGGCCACCATGCGGCAGACCTTTTTCCCATGGTCAACGAGGAAACGCATTTCCTCCTCCTTGGTGAAGTTCCACATCTGCTCGCTCGTGACCCCCATGGAAAGGTATGTCCGGGCAAAAAGGATCTGCCCGGACATATAAGGCCGCTTCATCGTCACGCGCAGCTCGACGGGTGCTTTCCTCCACGGCAGGCGGAAAGCCTTCAGCGGGACACTGACCCCGATATCCAGGAGGGCATCAGCTCCCTCCCGCTGGATCTGTCTAATGACGCTGTCTTCCATAAGCCGCCTCCTCCCTGTTTACTCGACAGCAGCCGGAAGTTTATAGCCGCCCGTCTTCCACTCCGTAGGCAGTTCGTCGGTATTGAATACGCCGTAAGGGTCTCCGCCGTCCTCCGGCATCGTCACTTCCAGCGAGCACTCTACCTTCGCGGTCTCCGTCAGCGTCAGCTTGCCACCGAGGTTCGACAGTAGCGTGGCGTTCGGCATCAGGATGCTCTGCCCCGACACGAGGTCAATCTCCCACGGTCCCGACATCAACAGGGCTGCAGAGGGTGCCGTCCAGCCCACGGGGTTCTCCTTCTCCATGTCGTCATCCTTGTAGTGCAGACTGCCGCCGAGCAGCTTGTGCAGGTTCTCGTAGTTCAACTGGATGATGTTGAACGTCGGTGCGATGCTTCCGTTCGACTGCGGGATGACCAGCACAGGGGTGCCCGGCACCTGTTCCGCCTCGATACGGGCAGCCTCGGGTTTCTTGCCACCCATGTCAAACGAACCTTTTTCGATATAGCCCACGATGAAGTCCTTGTACTTCACGGCGCCGATTCCAAACATGAAATTCTCGTTCATCTTCTTCTCATTTTTAGGATTGTCAATACTATGCCGGTCGCCAACCCGGCGATAAAGGCGATGATGGCTGTTTTAACGGGATTCGTCCGTCGTTCGTTCTCCGTTCGAACAGTCTGCTCTAATGCCTCACATCGGTCTCGGTACAGGGCAGTCTCCCGCTCGTAACGCTCGCATTGCCGCTGGAGGCTGTCGCAGGTGGCGTACACGATGATCGTGTCGCCCCGGTGTTTCACCACCGCGCTGGCCTGTCCGCTCCTGGCACGGTACTCGGCCGCCTCTGGGAGCTTACGGAGGCTGTCCGCCGGTATCTTCAGCACCGCCTCCGACATCGGCACCGTCACAGTCTCCAGCACCCTCACCTCGCGCGTGAGGCTGTCCGCGGATACCAGGATTTCGGCCGCCGTCTGCGTGCTGACTGCCTTTCGGCAGGTCCCGCAGCTTTGAAAGCACAGGGCAATCAACACGGAACTTACAGCCGTTGGCACTCTCCACAGCCTTGCGGAAACGTGCCATCTCCCGCTTGGTCGAGCCGAACTCCTTCTTGGTCTCACGCAGTTCTTCCCTGGTTTCACTCAGTTCCTTCTTTAATGGTTCCACAATGTTCTCTATCAGTATCCGGGTGGCGTGCTCAGCGTTGTCAATCCGCACCGCCTCGGCTTCCGCCTTGGCCTTGTCGGCATCGGCCTCTGCCTTCCGCACCGTGGCGCGGAGCGTGACAATGCCTGCAAGGGCCGCCAGCAGCCCGCCTCCCAGCACAAGGTTGAGTATTTCGCTAAGCTCCATATCGTCCTCCCTTCCTATTGACGGATGCCTATCGACTTCAGCCACGCCTGCACGTCGAAGCTCGGGCAGGCTTTCGCCGCCAGCTCGTTGTGCCCCACGATTCTCACGTCGGGGAAGCGACGGTGGAAGTCCTTCACATACCGCTCCATGGCTTTCTTCTGACATGGGGTGCGCGTATCCTCCGGGGTCTTGCCGTCCCCGGCGACACCGCCCACATAGACCACATGGCGGCTCACGGAATTATAGCCTTTGGCTCCGTTGGTCACCTCCCATGGGTCGACCATGGCATCCTCGTTGTTGTCAACCAGCCGCTCCACGCCGCCGTTCAAGTGGAAGAGGTCGGTATACCCCACCTGCTTCCAGCCCCGGCCGCCCTGGCTCACGGGGGAGGTGTGCCAGCGGCGGATCTCCGCCCCGGTCACCTCACGCCCGCGAGGGGTGGCGGTGCAGTGTATGACAAGGTATCGCAACGCTCCCATCGCCTACGCTCCTTTCTTGGGCTGGTTGATGGTTATCTGCGCCGTCTTCGAGCTCTCGCCGTCAAGGGTGAGGGTCAGCGTGCCGGTCTTGGGACTGCCCGTGGCGTTCTCACCGGCGGTAATCTTCACACCCGTGGCGGTCTTCTCCACCTCGAAGCCTGCCGGGGCTTCACCCACGGTGTAGTCGCCGCTCGCCGTCACCGCCACCTCCTGGCTGCCGCCCTCGGCCGGTATGGTCACCGTTGCCGGATCGGCGGAAATCATGCCCCCAATGGTGGTGCTGGCGCTGTAGATCGCGCCGATGGCATCCGCCAGCTTCGGCATGCAGATGAAGTAGTGGCGGAAGTTCACCTTGTTGCGCTGGTACTCGGGGTCGGTCTCCGCCGCGCTCCAGTACATCTTCGTAGAACCGGTGGCCTTGAACACCCTCGGGGTGTAGAAGGCGAACGATGCCTGGTAGCCCGTGGTGGACTTCAGGGCGCACTTCACGCCCGCCGTGCTGTAGTACGGGTTGTTGGCGAACTCATAAACCGCAAAGCCGTACAGGTTGGCGATCTTGCCGGTGGTGTAGTTGTAGTACTGGTCGGCGAACTTCTGGTCTATCATCAGCAGGTCGTTCACATGGTCGCTACAGAGCACCAGGCGGCGTCCCTGCGTTGGGATGCGCAGCTTGTCGAACTTCGCCTTCAGGGCGATGATGTCCTCTCTCGTCAGACGTTTTCTGCCCGTGCCGTCATCCTCGCCGGTAGTGGCGATGACCGGGGTCTTCGCCGTGTTCTTCTGCGGGGCGAGGGCATGCGCCGCCTTCTGGAACTTGGAATCGTTCAGAGCGTTGGCGTGGCTCTCCTTCACGCGGCTCATCTTGTCGTAGCTGATGGCGTACAGCTCATCGTCCGTAATCGGCGTGACCTGCGTTTGGAACTTGTCCAGGCTGATGGCGATGTCCTTGTCGTCCAGCGCCTGCAACGGGATGGGATAGGTGGTGTTGTTCACCAGCACGTCGGGGTCGATGCCAACCTCCACCAGGTGGATGACGTCGTTGTTCACGATACTCGACTGGTCGGGGATGCCGTCCAGCCAGGTGGATTCCAATCCGGCGCGGAGGGCTTTCACCATCTCGCCCGTCCAGATTTCCTTCAACACGCCGGCACGCAGTACCCCCTGCGGGAACGCCACTCCGACAAGGGCGGCAATGGCATTCGCGCCGACGGCACCGGCCACCGGCGACACACCCACTGCCGCACCGAACACGACTCCCGTCAAGGCATTGAACAGGACAGCCGCAAACATGGTTAAAATCGTTTTCATTGTCTTTTTGTTTTTGTTGGTTTCACATTCTTCTACTTGTAGTCGGCGCACTCGATGCCGTACTCCGCCTTGTACAGGCGCTTGTACTCGTCCGGCTGTTTCTCGCGGATCTCCAATAGCTTCTCGTAGGGCACCTCGCTCAGTTTGGTGTAGGTCGCCTGTCCGCCCGGTGCCCCGCCCTGCGGCACGATGGTGCGGCTCAGCTTCACCTGCGGCGACATGGCGGCGAAGATGTTCTGCAGCTCTTCCACGCCCACCTTCTTGCCCAGCTCGATGAACTGCTCCTTCTTGTCCGCGCCGATGCGCTTCTCCCCGATGGCGGTGTCCACAGCCGCAGTGATGCCCGCGAGTGTCAGGGTCTCCTTGTCCTTCCTCAGCGTCTCGTTCTCCGCCTTGGAGGTCTTCAACTGTTCGATGGCAGCCTCGATGGCTGACTCATCCGCCGTTTCCGGCAGGCCTAACTGCAAGGCCAGCTTTTTCTGTTCCATTTCTTTCTGTTGATTTGGTTTGTTGATATTCAGTACCGGCAACGGACACTCCCCGTCCTTGCCCAGCGTGATACGCTTCCCGTCCTTCTGCAGCACGATGGCGTCGTCGTTCGCCCCGATGTCCACAAGGCTCACCTCGAAGAGCTTGCTTTTCGTGATGGTGGGGCTGGTCTGCCCCTGCACCAGGTGTTCCTTCTTCTCGCTCATCTCCAGAATGTCGATGCCGACGCTCACCATCCTCAGGCTCCCGAACTCGTACTGCTTCTTGCACCGCTTCGAGAGCTCGGAGGCCTCGTCGAACATAAGCTCGCCCGTCACCTCGTCGTCCTCCACCTTCAGGTCCTTCACGTAACCTATGACATTGCCGCGCTCATGCTGGTAAAGCAGCACCGGGTTGCGGCAGTACTGCCCCACGTCCATGCCCGAGGTCAGCACGCGCGTGCCGTAGCTGTTCAGGCTGTCATTTGAAATTCGTACTCTCTTGCTCATCGCTTTTTCGTTATTGTTGATCCGTTCAGCCGGGGTTCTCCGCCCGACCGCGATGCAATATTAGCCTATCGTACGCACCCCGCGAAAAAAGTGTGAAACGGTTGCACACTTCTATGAAACGGTTGCACACTTTTTTTGCCCGCACGCGTTTCTGACGCAAATTTGCCCGTACAATCAATCATTCATTCATGCGCTTATGACGAAAGCAGATACAGAGAAGAAGAAGTCGCTGGCCAGGTCGCTGTACCTCGCCGGCATGGAGCAGACGGAGATCGCCGAGAAGGTGGATGTCTCGCGCGTCACCATATCCAAGTGGTGCAACGCCGAGGGATGGAAGGAGGCCAGGGCGGCAAAGAGCGTGACACGCCCCGAGCTGGTGAACAAGCTCCTGCTCACCATCGATACGCTCATCACTCAGGTGAACGCCTCCGACGACCCGACACTCATCGCCGGGCTGGGCGACAAGCTCGCCAAGCTCTCGGCGGTCATCGAGAAGCTCGACAAGAAGGCGAACGTGGTGGACGCCATCGAGGTGTTCATGGCGTTCTCCAAGTGGATAGAGTTCCGCTCCGCCGTCGACCCGGAGGTCACGCCCGAACTCATCAAGGCCATCAACAAGTACCAGGATCTGTATATCACCGAGCAGATGGGCATAAAGTAGTAGGCGGACATGGCGACACAGGCGGAACAGAAACTGGCTTACGAGCAGTGGAAGGAGCACTGCAAGAGGGTGCAGTCCATCACCGACACCGCCCTCATGGCCGTAGAGACCCCGGCGGCGCGCGACAGGCGGCGCAAGCGCCTGCTCGACAACTACGCGGCGTTCTGCGAGTACTACTTCCCCCACTACCTCACCCTGCGCGACAAGGTGACGGGAGAGGTTCTGCGCACCATCCACAACGCACCCTTCCACAACGAGGCGGCGCGAAAGGTGCGCTCCACGCCCAATCTCAAGGCGGTGTTCCAGTGGCCGCGCGGACACGCCAAGTCCACGCACTTCGACATATTCATGCCCCTGTGGCTGATGTTCCAGCCCAAACGGCTCATCAGCTTCATGGTCATCGTCGGTAAGTCGGAGGACTCCGCCATACGCCTGCTCGGCGACATTCAGGCGGAGCTGGAGCACAACCAGCGCATCATCGCCGACTTCGGAAGGCAGCGGGGGAGCGCGTCGTGGCAGGACGGGGAGTTCAAGGCCGCAAACGGCGTGAAGTTCCTCGCCTGCGGACGGGGACAGTCGCCACGAGGCCTGCGGGACCGCGAGAGCCGACCGGACTACATCGTCATCGACGACCTCGACGACGACGAGCTCTGCCGCAACGAGAAGCGCGTACATGACCTCACAGACTGGGTGAAGGAGGCACTCTTCGGCGCGCTCGACGTGGGACGTGGACGCTTCATCATGGTCGGCAACCTCATTTCCAAGAACTCCGTGCTCTTCAACATCGCCCGCACACCGGGCGTGTTCGTCTCCGTCATCAAGGCAGTGGACCGCAACGGCGAGCCGGTATGGAGGGAAAAGTGGACGAAGGAGGAGGCGCGCGAGTACCGCGACTTCGTGGGATACCGCGCCTGGGAGAAGGAGATGATGCACAACCCCATCGTGGACGGCACCATCTTCCGCGCCGAGTGGATACGCTTCAAGAAGATGCCCAAGCTCTCGAAATACGAGATGCTGGTGTGCTACACCGACCCGTCGTTCAAGTCCACGACATCCAACGACTACAAGGCATCGCGCCTCTGGGGGAAGATCGGCAACGAGCTCCACCTCATAGACTGCTATGTCCGGCAGGACACGGTGTCGGGCATGGTGCGCTGGCTCTACAACCTCTACGAGTCGCTGCCCGAGGGGGTGGCGGTGCGCTTCTTCATGGAGGCGAACTTCATGCAGGACATCATCCTCGACGAGTTCACCACCGAGGGGAACATCCGGGGATACCAGCTCCCCCTGCTCCCCGACAAGCGAAAGAAGCCGGAGAAGATCCAGCGCATCGAGGCGGTCTCTCCCCTCTGGGAGCGGGGATTCGTGTTCTACAACGAGGCGCTCAAGGACTCCCCGGACATGCAGGTGGGCATCGAGCAGACGCTGGCGCTCGAGCGCGGAAGCCGCGTGCATGACGACGCGCCGGACGCAGACGAGGGAGCCATCTGGTACCTCCAGCGCAACACCCGGCAGGAAAGTTTCAAACCGATGTTCGGCGCACGCCCGACATCAAAAAATATATGGTAGCATGATACGACTCATCAGAAGGCTCATATTCGCCTGGAAGTACAGGCGCGCCGTCCGCAGGGCGGCAAGGCTTGCCGAACTCACCGGCATGCGCTATCTCGTGATTTACCTGAACGGCTCGCTCAAAGTCGTGCCCAAACGGACCATCAGGGAGTTGGTGCGCAGGCACCGCTTCCGCAAGGGGGTGACGGTGGACGACATCGAGCACCGGGCGCTCTTCATAACCAAATAAGCAGGAAGGAGGGGATATGTTCGTGACGGAAGAGGACTACAGGGTCGTCATCGGAGACACCGCGCTGAAGGTCATATCGCAGGTCAGCGCGGAGAACAGGGAGAACGCGGAAGCGGAGGCCCAGGAGGAGATTGCGGGATACCTGCGACCCAAATACGACACCGGGGCAGTGTTCAGCGCCGGGGGCGCGGAGCGCAACCGGCTCATCGTGATGTACACCTGCGACATCGCACTCTACCACATGAGCGCGGCCATGCCGCAGAAGATGGGAAGCGAGATACGCAAGGAACGCTACGACCGCGCCATAAAGTGGCTCGAAGGGGTGCAGGCGGGGAAGATCATCCCCGACCTGCCCCAGGCACTCGACGAGGAGGGCAACGCCACGGGGGAATCCATACTATACGGCTCACAGCCGAAACTTAGACATAACTGGTGACATGGCACGAAAAAGATACACTCAAAAGACCGACGACGGACTGCTGCACACGCCGTTCGGGGATTTCAGGCTCGCCAAGGGCGACCGCAAAAGGGTGCAGAAGATGGTCATCGACCTCCAGCGCGCCACCGACGCACTCACACGCCAGGACATGCAGGACTGGCGCACGGCATGGCAGATGGCCATCAGTGTGGACAGTCCCAACCGCCAGAGGCTCTACGACATCTACCGAGATGCCTTGGTAGACCTCCACCTCTCGGGTTGCATCGAGCAGCGAAAAGGGTTCGTCATGAGCCGATCGTTCAAGCTGGTGAACGCCGCGGGGGACGAGGACAAAGAGGCACTGCACTACTTCGACCAGGCTTGGTTCAAGCAGCTGCTCAAGTACGCACTCGACTCCATCTACTGGGGACACTCGCTCATCGAACTGGGAGACATCACCACCGATGGGGACGGCTGCGTCTGCTACGAGGGGGTGACGCTCCTGCCTCGCAAGCATGTCATCCCGGAATACGGCCGTGTGGTGACCGACCTCGGGCAGGACTGGACGACGGGCATCGACTACCGCCGCCCGCCGTTCTCTGACTGGCTCATCGAGGCGGGACAGCCCGATGACCTCGGACTTCTGCTCAAGGCGGCCACGCAGACCATACCCAAGAAGAACACGCTCGCGTTCTGGGACACCTTCAGCGAGATATTCGGGATGCCCATGCGCATAGCCCGAACCACATCACGCGATCCCAGGGAGCAGGCGAAGCTCATGGACATGCTCAACAAGGCGGGGACATCGCTCTCCATGGTCGCGGGCATGGAGACGGAGATAGAGTTCGTGGAGAGCGGAAAGAGCGACTCCTACAATGTCTATGACAAGCGCATCGACCGGGCGAACTCCGAGCTCTCGAAGCTGGTCATCGGGCAGACCATGACCATCGAGGACGGCTCCAGCCTCTCCCAGTCGCAGACGCACCTCGAGGTGTTCGAGAACCTCGTGGAGAGCGACCGCGACATGCTCCGCGACATCGTGAACAACCAGCTGCTCCCGCGCATGATGCGCCACGGGTTCCCCGTGAAGGGACTGCGTTTCGAGTGGGACGACGCGGTGGACTACACCCCCGAGCAGCAGGTGGCATACGAGACGATGGTGGCGGACCGATACGAGGTGGCCCCGGAATACTTCGCCGAGAAGTACTCCATGCCGGTGGGGGAACGCCGCCAGCCGACAGCGGTCATGCCGCAGTCCGAGGACAGGGAGGACGGCGAAGAGGAAGACGACAAACCGGAAAAGGGCAAAGGGAAAGCCCGGAACGTGCGCCCTTTTTTCGACTGAGCCCCACGGACTATGTGGGGCTGCACGAGAGGTATGCCACACTCATAGGCGGCTGTGAGGCCTCTTTCGCCAAGGGCATCGGGAAGGAGGTGCAGGAGGAGATCACCCGCATGTTCGACGGCATGATGAAGGCACTCTACCGCCAGAAGGGGGCGAGTCTGGATATATCCATACTCGAAAGCCCGGAGGCGCAGGGGTTCATCGACACGCACGCCGCCGTGCTGGACTCCTCATTCGAGAAGGCGGAGATGTCAGCCGCCATGCGCGACCGTCTCCGGCAGTCCGACTATGTGTTCTCCGGCATGAAAGCGTTCCACGAGTTCAACGAGGCGTTCCCGTCCCTATTGGATGAGAACGGCGACAGAAAGCCCTTCGAACGCTTTTTGAACGACGTGCGGAGCATCGACAGCACCTACAACGGAAACTATCTCCGGGCGGAGTACAACTTCGTGGCGGCATCGGGCGAAATGGCGGGGAAATGGGAAAGGTTCGTGCAGGACGGCGACCGCTACAACCTGCAGTACCGCACGGTGAACGATGGCAAGGTGCGCCCGGAACACGCCGCCATACACGGTGTGACGCTCCCGGTGTCCGACCCGTTCTGGGATATATACTTCCCGCCAAACGGCTGGAACTGCCGATGCACGGTCGTGCAGGTGCGCAAATCGAAGTATCCGGCGACCGACCACGACGAGGCGATGGCGCTCGGAGAGGAGGCACTGGCCAAGGACACCAAAGGGATGTTCCGCTTCAATCCGGGCAAGGAGCGCAAAAGCATTCCCGACTACAACCCCTATACCATCAGCCGGTGCCGCGACTGCGACATCGCAAAGGGGAAGATCAAGCTGGCGAAGGCTTTCACCCCGGACAACCAGGTATGCCAGGCATGCGAACTGCTCCACAGATGCGTAGGACAGGCAGGAAAATCAGAAAGGGCTATCGAGAGAACCCACTACCTGCACGAGATGGAACCGCTCCTGAAGAAATCGGAGGTTCTCAAGACGGACGGGAAGAACATCAGGGTGGGATTTACCGCATACGGGAACAAACACCTTTTCAGCGACACTTTCGGACGGTCGTCCGTCCTTACGAAAGATGACCTGGCAACCCTCGACAAGGTACTGAAGGGCGCACAATTCATTGAATCGTCACCGTTGACACATCCAAGAACTGACGGCATCGACAGGTTCTTCTACTTCAAGGCCAAAATTCGGGAACAATGGGTAAGGCTGAATGTGGCCAAACAGGTATGGAAACGGGACAAGGGATTCATACAGGTGACCTATTTTCTCTATTCGATAAACGACATATAACAAAAAAGCACCTTGGGCGACGCTTAGGACTCAATTGCCAGGTTGTCATTCCCTCAGTGCTTTGATGCAAAGATACAAAACATTTTCAAAACTCAGTCATCATGAACAAGATTCTTTCATTTCTCAAACAGAGCAACCGCTACAAGCACCTCATAGGCGGTCTGCTCGTGGGGCTTGCAGCCTTGAACCCGTGGTGCGCCCTCTATTCGTCCGTCGTGGCGGCCTCCTGCCTCGAACTCAAGGACAAACTCAAGGGAGGTTACTGGGACTGGCTCGACTGGATTATGACAGTCATCGGGGGCAGTATCGCGGCGGTTGTCTGGTTGTTTTTATAACAGCAGCATTTGCAAGTCGTGTTTATTGAGTAACTTTGCCACCAAGGCGGAGTTCCCCATAAGCCGTGTGGTTTATCGTGGCTACAACAACGCGAACCCGAATGGCGGTGTGTCGTACGCGAATGCGAATAACGATGCATCGAATGCGAACACGAACATCGGGTCGCGGCTTGCAAACAACCGAAGACATTTTCAATCGGCCTACGACACCGGGCACGTGTACCCACCGTCGTGCCGAGGGGAATGAGCCGCAGCAACAGCATCCGTCAGGATGGAAAGCTGAAAAAACACTCGTTGGGCAGGGTTTGGTAGGCCGCCTCGGCGGTTCGAAGAAGTCGGGCTCAGGGATTGAAGGCCACAAGGCCGAAACCGTAAAACATTCATTATGCGCAGGGAGGGTCATATCATCGAGGAGATCGTGGATCCCGCCAACATGGCGGAGTCTTTCAAGCAGGTACTCCGTGGCAGGGAGCGAAAACGCTCACGCCAGGGACGGGTCCTTCTTGCCCATCAGGAGGAGGTCATCGCGGAACTCGCCGCACGCATCGCCGACGGCTCGTTCAGGGTGAGCGGCTACCGCGAGCGGACCATCATGGAGGGAGGCAAGCAGCGGCGTATCCAGGTGCTCACCATGAAGGACCGCATCGCTGTCCATGCCGTCATGGCGGTCGTGGACAGGCATCTGAAGAAGCGGTTCATACGCACCACCTCCGCAAGCATCAAGGACCGGGGTATGCACGACCTGCTTGCATATATCCGCCGGGACATCAAGGAAGACCCCGAGGGGACAAGGTACTGCTACAAGTTCGACATCTCGAAGTTCTACGAGAGCATCGACCAGGACTTTCTCATGTACTGCGTCCGCAGGGTGTTCAAGGACAGGAAGCTCATCGAACTGCTCGACGGGTTCGTGCGCATGATGCCACAGGGCATCAGCATTGGACTGCGATCGTCGCAGGGACTGGGCAACCTGCTTTTGTCTGTGTATTTAGACCATTATCTGAAGGACAGGTACGGCGTACGCCATTTCTACCGCTATTGCGATGACGGCGTCGTGCTCGGTAAAGCGAAATCAGAATTGTGGAAGATTCGTGATGCCGTCCACGGGCAGATGGAACGGATCGGGCTCACGGTGAAAGCCAACGAGCGCGTGTTCCCCGTGGACGAGGGCATCGACTTCCTGGGATATGTCATCTATCCCGACCATGTGCGCCTGCGCAAGCGCATCAAGAGGAAGTTCGCCCGAAAAATGCACGAGGTAAAATCGAGAAAAAGACGGCGTGTGTTGATAGCAAGTTTCTACGGTATGGCAAAACACGCCGATTGTATAATGTTGTTCAATAAATTAACAGGCAAAGAAATGAAATCATTTAAGGATTTGAATGTCGCTTACAAGCCGGAAGACGGCAAGAAGCGGTTTGCGGGTGCGGTGGTAAGCATCCGCGAGTTGGTAAACCTGCCCATTGTGGTAAAGGACTTCGAAAGCGGAGTCAAAACCAGCCAGGGCGAGGACAGGTGCGTGGTCGCCATCGAGATAGGCGGCGAGCCGAAGAAGTTCTTTACCAACTCGGAGGAGATGAAGAATATCCTCCAGCAAGTGAGTGAAATGCCCGACGGCTTCCCATTCGAGACCACCATCAAGTCGGAGACCTTCGGCAAAGGTAGAACAAAGTACATTTTCACATGAGAAGAGCAGAAGGAAACGCCGGGGTCAGACTGATTGAATGCGTAAGCCCGGCAAGAAACAAATGGCGCATCCGCTGGGATGTGCAGCCGAAGGGCGATGGATCGGCCTCCTACATGGAGGAGGAGTTCTCGCACAAGCCCTCAGAGGACGAGATACGGCAGACCATAGTCAAGTGGTTCAATGACCGCACCGAAGAGAATATCCTCTCCGGGTTCGAGTGGAAGGATATGAAGGTGTGGCTCTCGGCCGAGAACCAGTTCAACTACAAGGCGGCCTACGACCTCGCCATTCAGACAGCCGGGGCGACGCTGCCGGTCACTTTCAAATTCGGGACGGACGATGTGCCTTGCTATCACACCTTCCTGACCGTAGAAGAACTGACCGACTTCTACACCAAGGCCATGCGGCACATCCAGTTCGCACTGGCCACCGGCTGGAACAATAAGGACGCTTTCAATCTGGAGTCATACCGGGTTTAGAGCAAACCCTTCGGGGGAGGGAATAAAAAAAGCCCCCGGCCTGTTAATCAGTCGTCTCACTTACTCATTAACACTACAACGCGAACAAGGCGTGACCGGGGGCAAATACCCTCGTTCGCCTTATTCGCGTTTTTAATTTGTGTGCGCTCTCCGCGCATGAATAAGTGAGACGATGCAAAGATAGTAAATTTTCCGAGTATGAAAGTAATTGAGCTATTGAAGTTAAACAGGGAACTGCTAAAAACATTCCGGGAAGCCGGAATCAGACTGGAGGACGTGATGTACATCGACCTCTATAACGAGTTCCGCGCCATGCACGCGCAGAACCTCAAGGTGTCCTATATCGTGGTGACACTCGCCGAGAAGTACAACATCAGCGAACGCAAGGTCTATGACCTCGTGAGGCGGTTCAAGTCCGACTGCAACCTTCCTGCAGTATAAACCGTCCCCTGCAGGCCGCCCTTCTCCCCCACCCGTGCTACCTTTGCTCCGGACTAAAAAAGCACGGCCATGAACAAATATCACCAGATACTGCAGAAGGTCCTCTCCGAGGGAAAGGACCAGACGAACCGAAAGGGCGAGATTCGCTACCTGCTCAACGAACAGCTGCACCTGACACCCGCCGACCTGCTCGACATCTTCGAGGGGCACGGCATAGCCCGCAAGAAACTACGCTCCGAGCTGCGCCTGTTCATGCAGGGGGAACGCAACATCGAGAAGTACCGGGAAGCGGGCATCAACTGGTGGGACTACTGCGGTTCCATACTCGTGAACTCCTACCCCACCTATTTCGAGAAGCTCCCGCCGCTCATCGAGCGCATAAACCGCGAAAAGCGCAACAGCAAGAACTATGTCCTCTTCCTCGGCTCCACCAACGCCGAGAGCAACCAGGCACCCTGCCTCAGTCTGGTGCAGTTCCAGATCGACGGCGGCAGGCTGGTCCTGTCGGCATACCAGCGAAGCTCGGACGCAAACCTCGGACTACCCGCCGACATCTACCACCTCTACCTGATGGCGAGGCAGATCGAGGTGCCGCTGGAGTCCATCACCCTGAACCTCGGCAATGTGCATATCTACAAAAACAACATAGAGAAGACCCGCTCGCTGCTCGACGGCAACGAGGAGGTGAAATTTGAACTAAACGTATGAGGAAACACTATCTTTCAGCCCCGCTGCCTTTCGTGGGGCAGAAGCGCATGTTCGCGCGCGAGTTCATAAAGGTACTGGGGCAATACCCCGATGACACCGTGTTCGTGGACCTGTTCGGCGGCTCCGGACTGCTGTCGCATATCGCCAAATGCCAGAAACCGGGGGCGACCGTGATATACAACGACTTCGACAACTACCGCCTCCGGCTGGAGAGCATCCCCCGGACAAACGCCCTGCTCTCCGACCTGCGGGACATTGCGGAGGGGATTCCCAAGCACGGCTGTATCCGGGGTAAACGGCGCGAGGAGATCTTTGCCCGGCTGGAGAGAGAGGAACGGGAACACGGCTACATCGACTTCATCACCGTCTCCTCCGCCCTAATGTTCTCCATGAAGTACAGGCTGAGCATTCCCGAGATGCGCAAGGAGTCGCTCTACAACAATATCCGCAAGTCGGACTACCCCGAAGCTCCCGACTACCTCGAGGGCATCACCGTGGTGTCCTGCGACTACAAGGAGCTGTTCAACCGATACAAGGACACGCCGGGTGTGGTGTTCCTCGTCGACCCGCCCTACCTGAGCACGGAGGTCGGAACCTACAACATGTACTGGAAGCTGGCGGACTACCTCGATGTGCTCACCATCCTCTCCGGACACCGCTTCGTCTATTTCACCTCCAACAAGTCGGCCATCGTCGAGCTCTGCGACTGGCTCGGGCGCAACCGCACCCTGGGGAACCCGTTCAGCGGTTGCCGCAAGGTGGAGTTCAACGCCACCATGAACTACAACGCCCACTACACGGACATGATGCTATACACCGCCGCATAATGGGCTTAAAACACCCGTCTGAGGGCATTAAAAAAGCGTTCCAAGCAATCAGCCGGGAACGCTTTTCCTTTTGGACACAGGGGCTATTTCAGCCGTTTCTGCACCACGCACTGGTACACCTCGATGTTCTCCACGATGTCCTCGTGGTTGTGGTTCGTCTGGCTCTCCACGAGGTCGAACATCATGTAGTGCTCACCTCGCAGGCACGCCAGCGCGCCGTGTATCAGCTCCGGCAGGTCGAAGACCTCCAGCGCCTCCTCCTGCAGTTCGCTGTCCGCCGATGCCGAGCCGTTCCAATCCGTCACCACATGCAGGTTCACCAACGGCTCCGCCCTGTACTCCACGCCGTTCACAAGGGCGTTCCACCGTATCGGGCAGAACTCCACGAACACCGCCGGGCGTGCCCAGCTCTCCTCCTGTTCGATGAAATCGACATTGCGGTTCCACAGGTCGATGTGGCGGATTACACGCTCCGCACCCTTCGGCACTTCTCCGCCCTTCTCTATCCCGCACACCGAGCCATCGGCAAGCCTGTACAGACCGCCCAGCTTGTCGCATATCTCCTTGTATAGTTCCTTTCTCATTTCCTTTCGATTTTATAGTCCGTCTTGAAATATTCCGTCACGTTCTCCTCGATGATCTCGCGCACCGCCTGCTCCACCTCGGGCGACACCCCGAGGAACCGCCGCCTCGGTATCCTGATGGTCGTCCCGGCCTTCTTCAGCGCCATGAACTTCCAGAACTCCGCCTCGGTGGCGAGACGCACCGTGCGCCTGTCGTTCCGCCGCTCGCCATTCTTCTTCCGCCCGAACGCCCCCGTGGTCTCGTAGTATTTCGCCCAGAAGAACCGCTTCATCTTCGGCGTGACCTTGATCTCGCCCCCGTCGTTGTGGATGGCGGCATACGGCAGGTCGGTATAGAAGATGATACTGTTCTCCGTCGTCCGGCTGCTTACGCTCCGCCGGAGGTCTCCGGTGTCCACGAGTATCGTGCCGCCCGGGCGGGTAGGGCTCTTGCGCCTCTGCCACGCCTCGCTGAAAAACGCCTGCCGCTCGAAGTTGCGGTCGAACTCCTCAGTCATCTCCACCCGGATATCCTTCAGGATGTTTCGTATAATCAGCTGGGTGTCCCTGTTCATTATCGTCATAGTTGAAATCCAGATACATCTGCACGGCCCTCAGCGTCTCGTTGTGGGGCTGGCAGGAGGCATTGAGCAGGTTGTAGAAGGTACGCTCGGACACGCCATAAACAGGATACACGTACCTGCGCCAGATTTCCCGGTTGGGAACACCTTTCTTCGCATATTCGTCGTATATCCTGTTTATGTCAGCCACTCGCTTCAGATAACTCACTCCGTGCCTCTTGGTCATAATTGCCTATTGGTTGTCCTTGGGTTTGTACGGCCGGATGTCAAGCACCATCTTCGCGCTTACCGTCACCCTGCCGCTTCCGCCGCACTGCGCGCATACCTCCTCGACGGTCTCGGTTTTCTTCCTTTCGAATATCCGGGAGGGGTATTCCACTGTTCTATGGACTTTGCCTGTGCCGTGACATGCACGGCACAGGGCCACTTTCGGGGTTTTCTCTACTTCCTGTATCATGTCGTTCTGTATTTAAGATTCTGTCATACCGAGAGGGATAGGCTTCCACATCCCGTTCTCGTTCTTTATCTCAGCCCTGATGAACTGCTTGCTCACCTCCGGCTGGTAGCTCTCCTCGATGATACGCACGCCCTCCATGAAGCGGTCGTCACCAGTCTCCATCGCCACCTTGCGCAACTGCACGATACGGCTCGCCTTGAGCGTGCCCTTGGCGTCGCGCGCCAGCAGGCGGAGCACCATGCTCACCAGCGAGCGGGTCTTGTCGTCCTTGGCGAGGCTCTCGATGTACTCCTTCACGATGGCGATGCCGTCCTCCACCGTGTCGCGGTAACCATCCGTAACATACACGCCCAGGGTGATACGCTTGTTGCCCTCGCTGTTGGTGAAGGTATGGCTGCGCTGGTCCTCCTTCAGCTTGGTCTTGAAGAGGTCGCCCTTCATTTCCAGAATGGTCTTGAAGTTGTCCATCACCCGCTGCTTGCTCTCCTTGATGCGTCCGCTGATCTCCTCCAGTACCGGGATGGAGCGCTCGATCTCGTCATCGACGAGCTGCCTGTACTGTTCACGGTCGGCACGGGCTTTCTCCTCGGCCGCCTTTTTAGCTTTCGCCGCCTGGAAGGCTTCGAACTCCGCCTTCTCCTCCGCCGTCATGACGACGGTCGTCTGTCTGTTTTCGTCCATTTTCTTTCGTTTTATGGGTTAATACTCGTTCTCGTAGTCCTGCATCTCGAGGTCGTCGTCGAGGATCATCGCCTCGCTCTGGGCGTAGGCCCAGTCGGCAAGCTGTCCGAAGAAGTCGGCGGCCTCGTCCCGCTCCATCTTCAGGGAATCCTCCCTTGCCTGTTTCTTCAGCGCATCCAGCGCATGTTCCGTTCTCTTGTCCATATCGTTCAGCATTTGGGGGCATCCTGATCTATGGGGATATAGAACATGATGCCCGGTTGTCTTGGGTGTTCGTTCTCTGCTTTCCGGGGCTTCAGTCCGCCGTTGTGCTGCATGGCGCGCAGTTTCACCGACAGGGCTTCCAGTTCCTCGTTCGTCAGCCGGGCGAAGGGCTTGCCAGCTATCCTCCTGTCCTGGCAGAAGCTGTTGATGCGCGTCCAGTCGGTGGTGTCGATGCCCAGCTGTTGCATCAGGCGCAGGCACCGGCTGCGGAGCCTCTTCTGCTCGTCCCTGCGCCCGGTCAGGCGTTCCAGCGCCTCGCAGCAGGCATCGTACTCCTTCCTCGTCATCTCTCGAAGGCTCCCGGTGCGGTTGCCGGTCCACTGCATCACGATCTCCTGCTTTGTCGTCTCCTTGTCCCCCATGCAGGGGAGGCGGTTGAACGAGGCGTAGAACCGTGCGAAATTCGTCACTTCCTGTGCCATGGCTACCACTCCTTTTGATTCTGGAACATCACCTCTATCCCGCAGCTGCTCGCCACGTCGAGCTCCAGCTTCGCGCCCTTGCTCAGTTCCCAGCCGACCAGCATGTAAATGCCGTCGCACTGCAGCAGTTTGGCGATGTCCGCACGCATGTGCTCCATCCAGTGGGCATCCTCCGGCAGACCATTTTTGAACGGGTTCACCGGGTCGTAGCCCTTCATGCTCAAATACCGCTCGGCAAGGTCGAACGCTTTTCTTCGCTCCTCAATGTCGTGGTGCGCTATCGCGCCGCTGATGTAAACTCTCTTCTTCATATCTCGCTTGTTTCCGGTTTGACTTCCTGTTTGTTCTTCTCGTTATAGACCTCCACCGCCTTCTCCTCCCAGATGGTGTAGTACTCGCTCACCTGTCCGGCATACCGACCCTGGCAGTAGGCACGGAAGCCCTGGGTGCGCACCTTGATGCCGGAGATGTACTTCAGGCGGATGGCGGCCTTGCCTATCGGCTTCCCTTTGTCCTCCTGGCTGATGAAAACGAAGGTCTTGCGCGGGAACTCGTCGATGAGCGCCTTGGTCTTGGGATATTCCCAGCCGCCCTCGTCGTGCGCCACCTGGTAGCTGTCCACGATGACGAACTTCGCGCTCTTGGGCTTGTGCAGTCGCTCGCGCAACGCCTCGTAGTCGCCGTCGGTGACGATGCGGAACGAACCCTGTACCTCGTTCATCTTGAACTGTGCCAGCCTGCGCTGCATCGACAGCCCCACACCCTCCTCCAGGCTGACATACAGCACGGGGCCGATGCCGCAGAGCATCTTGGCGAACTGCATTACGAACGAGCTCTTGCCACTTGCGCTCGGGCCGGTGATGAACCAGGTGTCCCCCAGTTCCGGCTCGCCGAACACGTCCCGCCACCTGCCCTCCAGCGGCAACACCTTGTGGCGCATCCCTGCTATGTCTTTCGGACTGTAGGCTCGCTTTGCCATCTCCTATTCCTCCTTTTTAAGTTCGGCAATAAGCAGATCCGCAAATTCCACCGAGGCCTTTACGATGTCCCCAATCTCGACAGTTCCTCCACGGAGAAGGATGTTTCTCGACTCCTGGTATGCGACCGGCATCATCTCTTTGGCTATCTCATACCGCCGTTGTTCCCAGTCCACCTCGTTCGCCTTTTTCATCTCACGGTGAATGCCAATAACCACATCCATCGCCTGCATATCTTTCTTGGTCATCATACCGTCGCTCTTTTTAGTTTTTCAATCTCGGTATAAACTCGTCTCAAGCCCCCGCCAGTCTTGCGTACCAGGCTGGCGATATCGGTACCCGTTGGGGCATTCACCCGAGCGACTGCACCGGCCTGGTCCTTCAGGAACTTCTCTCGCTCCCGCCCGTCGTCGGGGGTGACCTTGCTGTAACGGTCACCATAGCGACTCAGCATCTCAGTATAGCCCACCTTCTTGTGCTCGATGGAGCGCTCTATCTTCTCCTTCAGTCCATCGGCACCCATCATATACCACGCGCAGCACCGCTCGGTGGCGTTCCACAAGGCTTTCAGTTCAAGAAATGCCTCATACTGCAGGTCGCCTGCCTCGTCCAATATGATGAGGGGCGTGTCGATGCTCCGCAAGTAGTACACCAGGTCGTCATAGACATCCGAGTAGCGGCCGTTGCCGCTCACACCGAACTCAGTGGCAATTTTGCGCACCAGCTTCAGCTTGGTCTTCACTTGCGAGCAGTCCACGTAGATGGCGTTACGGTGCCCTTTCACATAATACCTGGCGGTGAAGGTCTTGCCGATGTTCGGGATGTCACACAGGATAGCACTCAGCCCGCTCTGCTGGCAGAACTCCAGCTGTTTGGTGATGAAGTCGAAGGTGGCGGTACGTGCCGGTTTCCATTCGATGTCTCCGCGCAGGTTCACACCCAGTCTCCGGGCGATGGTAATCCAGTTGGCCTCGCTCAGTGCCTTGTCGGTCTGCCCGTTCTTGATGGCGCTATACACCGAAGTGGCGATACCCAACGATGCGGCATGTTTGGCATCACTCGGGTAGTTCTCACGGTTCGCCGTAATGGCGGCGATAATCCGCTGTTTGTTCTCTGTGGTTATCATATCTCACTTTTACTTTAATGTCGTTCTAATATCGTTCTAAAGGGATTCCAAGGCATCCGGAGTGTGGTAACTGACCTCCCCAAGGCAGTCGTCCAACACAGGCAGTTCCTCGGATTCAGATAGCGGGGTTGCCTCTTTCTGCGGGCGCATGATGCCCACCCTGGAGATGGCGTTCTTACGAACGTAACCGTCGAACTTGCCGATGCGCTTCTGCTGGTCCTCGTAGATGGCGGTATCCTTCTCGGTCTGCTCGGCATACACGCGGTTAAAGGTCTCCACACGTTCCACCTTGTCAATGTAGCGGTCACCCTGGAACAGATACACATCCGTGGGCTTACCCTCTTCGTCGGGCAGGTAATATGCCGTCACCTTGTAGTCGTTAGGCTTGAGTTTCTCAAGCACCGAAGGGTCGCTCAGCCACCAATCCTCATAGGCGACCCTCACCGTCGAGTTGCGACGGACGGTCGTGTCCACCCGCTCGCCGATATAGCGGCTCAGAGTGAGCTTGTCCATGCGCTCGAGCGTCGGATTGATGTTGGCGACAAGCACCTGCCAGCGAGTCATGCCCGGATATTTCTTCTGGTTCGGGTGCAGGCTGTTGTTCCATTCAGCATTGTCGGCGCGGTCTTCGGCAACAAGCTGCTCGTAGCTGTAGTATTTCTTATCCTCGTAAGTGTCGTTCTCGGCATCACTGACCTTCTTGCTCTTCATTCTCCATTTGCCCTTGCCGTAAAAGCGGCCAATGCCCTCGTGGTTCTTATGGATGATGCTGCGCTTCTTTGCGCCGTTTAATGACTCGGCGCGTTTTTCCTGGGAGTTCAGCGGGGCGCAGAAATGGACGAAAGAGAAGGCGACACCCGTCTGCAGGAAGCCGTCCTTGTACTCGCTCATCAGGTGGTTCTCTACCTCGATGCCGGCGGGCATTCCCCAGCCGTTGCGTTCCAGCAGGCGGAACATGTCCCGAAAGCATTCCACAACGAGCAGTTGGTCCTTGCTTCGTCCGTAGGCGGCTCCGATGACGCACTGGCTCAGGTCATCGTACATGTAGTAGGCGTGCACGCGCTTCTTGGTGTCGTTCAGCTTGCGGCTCAAGTCCACGTCGTCCGCCGTAATCTGGCTCAGGGCAAACTCGCCATCGTGACGGTGGACATGCGGGCGCTGCTCGTGCATGAAGGTCTCCCAGTCCTCAAGGGCGTGCGAGATCAGCACCCTGTTCTTCGGCAGGTTCAAGTAGTTGGTGATGGTACTCTCGCTTAACGCCAGCGGGTCGCCGTTCTTGTCGGTGAAGTCGTCAGGACTGAACAGCTCTCCCGTCTCCGGGTCATAAACGTCCAGCTCGCCGCACACGAAGGAGTTGTACATCTCCCAGACACTCGTGTTGAAAGGCTTATTCGGCTGAATGGCGATGGACAGGATCAACCGTTCTGTCTTGTGGTCCACCTTGCGCCGCGACTGGTTGCCGAACTTGCCGCTAATAAGGCAAGCGTAGCCGTCACGTTGGTACTCGTTTACCTTCTTCCGGAAACGGAGCATGCTCGTTGGCAACGTGTGCCCGGTCTTCATTCGGTAACCCTCCACGGCCTGCGCCATCATGCTCCAGTCGTATTTCATGCCCATCGTCTTCTGTATCGCCTTTGCGTTGTTATAAAGACGAATACAGGCGTTCAGCACGCTGGCGTTGGTCACATATTCCGCAACATGAGCGTCCGTGGCACCATCACGCCCGCACCTGGCTTTCCAGTCGGCAAAGTAGGCCGCCGCAGCCTGGTCCACCTCATAGTTCGCCTCCAGCCAGGCCAGAAGGACAGCCAAAGACGGGTCGGGATATATCTTGGTCAGCTTGTCATGGTAGGTGTCTGGGAGACTGCTTACGACGACAAGAGCATATCCGCCCCTGCCACCGCGCCGGGCGACAGTCAGCTTCTTCCGGGCGACCAACTGGCAGTAGTTACTTTGCGTCATCACGCCATTTTCTACCAGTTCCCGGGCCGATATGCAGAGTGTCTTACCGTAATACTCCATGACGACCTCCTATCTCAATGTGGCTGCCCACTCTTGAATTGCCGGGATTTCACTCACATACAATGAATCATAGTGTCTAACCTTACGCCCTTTGAAGAACACGTCCCCGCCGCCGTTGGTCTTGTCGAATTCCAGCATCGCCCCGTTGGGAAGGTACTGGCGCATGTAGTTGTCATGGTCGTGAAAACACTCCAGTTCCGGGATGATGGTCATCACGATACCATAGTGTTCCAGGGCATCCTTGCGGATACGGTTGGCAAGGTCGCTTGTGCTCTTGTAATACAATGCCTTCCACAGCGTCATACCAGACACATGGTAGGTCTTCTTCAGGTGCTCTCTCACCTCCTTGGTGATGTGGATGTACTTTTCCATTGTCTCGCTTATTTTAGTTCATTGATAATCGGTATCAGGCTCACCCCATAACAGGTAGTCAGGCGACGGACCATATTCTTCACATAGGACTCGGGAGCGGAAAATACGATGCCGGTCTCCTCATCGTAGCTGAAACTGATGCCGTCCATGATTAGGAGCATCGCAATCTTGTGCTTCACGCTCTGTGTCTGCCACTCCCTGATTTCGTCTTCCATTTCTTTAATCATTAAATCATCAAACATTCGTCAAACTCGCCCCATTTTCGTATCTTTGGGCGCGGGTTTATATGTAAACTTGTTGCAAATATAGAGACTTCTCACGAATATCGAAAGTTTTATCGTGATTTTTTTCGATTAAAAAGTAGTTTATGCCGAAATTAGGGACAATACACGAGCGAATAAAGCATTTAGTAGACACTTACGCAGGAGGTAAGAATACCGTATTCGCCGCAAAACTTGGAGTAAGTGAAGCTAACATAAGAGGATACATAAAGAATGTACTCCCGAAAGCTGATGTCTTGGAGAAAATCGTGATTTCATACGACATCAATGCTATGTGGCTTCTAACAGGACTGGGACACGAAATACTGCCAAACTCAGAGCCAGGCAGTCCAATTTTAGCTACCAATGAAACAAGTATTGCAGCATTCTTTGGTCAATTAGAACCTTACATCCAAAGTAAAGATTCTAAAATCATACAACAAGCCGAAGAAATAGGACGACTTAAACAGCAAATAGAACAACTTCAACGCGAAAAGGGGAAAGATGCATCGGATGCTCGGACTTCTGGAGTTGCAAATGCAGGCTGACACCATTCCGTATCATCAAAGGAGGTAAAGAGTATGACGAATAGCCCCTATATAGAGGGGTCCCCCTTATACTACGAATTTATCGGTGTAAATACCCTTCCAGACGGGGCTTTACGCCGATTTCAGTTTTTAGAACCTATGCACCGAATAGGCAGTTTCCCTCACTTTACCCTTTCAAAATGGTAAGTTCCCCTCCCCCCTATCCTACCCCCGAAAACCCCGAATCTGTAATTCCTATTTTCCAGTTTTGTAATTCCTATTTGTAATAGCATTTGTAATTGCTATCCCGAAAAACGCCCTTTTTACCCCGTCACCCCTCCCCTATTCCGGCCGCCATAAAACGGCATTCAAACGCCACCCGAATACTCCTCAAACATCGCCCCGATAAACACCGTAAAAGCCTCCATATCGCCCTAAAACCGCATCAGCAAGGGTTTCTACCGTCCGGACACAAAAAAGGCCGCAGGTGTAAACCCACAGCCCATTCATGTAAGCCCGGTGCAAACCTCGCACCCGTTTATGCCGCCAAAATTAAACCGAAATTAAACCCATGTAAACGCTTCGTTTTACACCGCCCTCTCCCCTATTATCTCGTAACTCTCTATAATCCAAGCCAATCACCGCATCTTCTCCCTATCTTCTCATATACACTTCGTTCTGTGCCCGGTACTAATCAAGCTATTAATCCGTATTCCACATGGGGAAAATTATCTACACGTCCTTACAACTTTGGTCCTACTGGTTATGCTACCGGTTACTATGTATCTTCATTACCTAACTATGATTTAGGTTGGGAGTATTCATCTACTTGGAACTTCGGTCTTGATTTCACAGTACTTGGAGGTCGTCTGTCCGGTACATTGGAATACTACATACAGAAGACAACCGACTTATTACAAAATGTAAATCTTCCATCTACTTCCGGTGTAAGCAGTTATATGGGGAATGTAGGAAAAACTGAAAATAAAGGTGTAGAATTTACTTTGAATGGTACAATCCTTGACAACTATAATGGTTGGACTTGGGATGCCAGTATCAATATCAGTGCTAACCGTAACAAGTTAACAGAATTAGCTTCTGGTAGTATGCGTGATGAATCCAATAACTGGTTTGTTGGTTATCCTATAGATGCCCTTTTTGATTACCAAAAGATTGGTTTATGGCAAGAAGGTGATCCTTACCTTGATATTTTAGAACCGGGTGGTAACGTTGGTATGATTAAAGTTAAATATACCGGCGATTATAATCCTGATGGTACACCCACTCGTATGATTGGTCCGGACGATCGTCAAATTATTAGTATGGAACCGAAATTCACCGGTGGTTTCAGCACACGTGTCGCTTATAAAGGATTCGATTTGAATATTATTACAGCATTTAAATACGGTGGTATACTTATTAGTTCATTACATCACCCCAGTGGCTATTTAAATCTGTTGACTGGTCGTCGTGGACAAGTAGACGTAGATTATTGGACAGAAAATAATACTGGCGCCAAATATCCGAAGCCAGGTGGTATACAAAGCAGTGAAAACCCCAAATATGGTAGTACATTGAGCTATTTCGATGCATCTTATTGGAAAGTTCGTAACATTTCTTTAGGTTACAATTTTGAACAACAGAAATGGTTGAAAAACTTCGGAATTCAAAGTTTACGTGCCTATGTAACAATACAGAATCCGTTTGTTATATGCTCTCCATTCCACAAAGAAACCGGATTGGATCCAGAAACTAACTCTTATGGAAATGAGAATGTAGCAGTTACAACTGGTATCCGTAGCCGTTTCTTGACAGTAGGTACCAACACTCCCGCTACACGTAACTATTTATTTGGCATTAACTTGACATTCTAAATTTAGCATTGCAATTATGAAATCTATTTTAACTAACATAAGAGTTCTGGGAACTTCGGCATTAGCCTTGATTTTTGTAACTTCTTGTTCGGATATTTTAGACGAGCAACCACGTAGCATTTATGAACCTACTTTCTTCCAGACAGAAAGAGGTGTAGAAGGTGGTATAACTTCCATGTATGCACATTTACGTTGGATTTATGGACAGGGTTATTATTACTCCCGCATAGTAGGTACGGATGAAGCCACCTATGGTGACTTGGCCGATGGTAACTTCAAAAATGCTGACTTGTCTGGAGTAGGAACGTTGACATCAAGTACGGGGCGTACAGATGTATTGTGGAACGCAGCTTTCCCTAATATCAATACAGCCAATGGTGTTATTGAAAATGGTATTGCAGTAGGTATTTCGGCATCTTTGCTTGCCGAAGCGTATTTCTTTCGTGCCATGGATTACTTTTCGTTAGTTCAAACATTCGGTGGCGTACCTTTGGATTTGGGTGCCGGTGAATTGAAGTTTAATACTTCAACATCACGTACTTCTGTACGCAATACGGTTCCTGAAGTATATACAAAAGCTATTTTCCCTGATTTAAACAAAGCTCTTTCTGATTTGCCTGATAATCCTCGCGTTATCGGTGGAGTTACCAAAAATGTAGCCCGTTTATACCTATCAAAAGCATATCTGACATATGGTTGGTGGCTGGAAAATCCCAATAACATTCCTACCTATCCCGAATGTGATCGTATAGACCCGGATGGACATGATGCGGCATGGTACTTTCAAAAGGCCTATGATATAGCGGTAGAAGCTATTAACAATCCTGGTCCGTATGGTTTGATGGAAAGTTTCTATGAAGTAAATGCTGGTATGTACGACCGTAATAAGGAAATCTTATTATATGCGGACCATACACAAGGAGACGAGTATTACAATGGTGGTAGTATATTCAGTGATAAAAATTCAAGCTCCGCTCCTAACAATTTTGCAGGCTGGATGATGAACTGGCAATATACAGATGTTAGAGCTAAAGATGAAAATGGAAAGGACATTGCTCCGATTATTCGTGTTGCCGAACAATCTTATGGTCGTCCTTGGACTCGTATGGCTCCACCTCATGGTGTATTCACTCATACTTTTGCTGATAAAGTTAATGACTCTCGTTATGACGGTACTTTTGTAACTGTTTATCGTGGTAATTGGTCAACAAATAAGCAAAACTGGATTACTGTAGCAGCTGCCAATGGGAAAGCCGTAGCAGAAGGAGAACCTTTACTGACTTTATTATCTGAGGACGATCCTGCTATTCAATATCCGGATGGTGCAGGTACTAATAATGTTGGAGCAGGTACTTTGCCTGACCGTAGCGATTACGTTGTGGGACCTAGCGCTTTTAGCCGTTATATCTATCCCGGACTTTGGAAATTAGGCCCTTATCGTACTGACAACGGCGACGGGCCAGGCATACCAAATGCAGGTAGTACGCGTCCCTACAATATTGCTAAATACTCTGAATTTTATCTTATAGCAGCTGAAGCAGCTGTAAAAGGTGCTTCAACAGCTCCAGGTAAAAGTGCTTATGAATTGATTAATGTCCTTAGAGCACGTGCCGGTAAGTGGACATTCAGTAATGCTTTGAAGAGTGCAGTAGATATAGACAAGAGTGACGCTATGACAGCTGCTACTCCGACAACGATCACTATCAACTATATTCTTGATGAACGTTCTCGAGAATTCTTCGGTGAAGGTGAACGTTGGGCCGACCTCGTTCGTACACAAAAATGGAATGAATATGCCGATACTTATGTAATATGTGGAAAAAAAGGAGACCGAAACGCTCAAACATATACTCGTACAATCAATCCAGGACATTATTTGCGACCTATTCCGCAAGGACAAATTGATGGTATGGAGATGTCAGACGAAGAAAAGAAGAATTATCAGAATCCTGAGTACAGATAAATCGTTTTCTAAAATAAACAAGTAGGTATTCATCAAACCGCTTGTAGGGATATCATAAGATATCCTACAAGCGGTTTTTACAAATTAACACTATGAGAAATAAAAAGATTTGGATTTTCTTGACTTTAACAAGTATCTTTTTGATGCAGCCATTAAAAGCTGCTGAACGTTTTGTGACGAACGACTCGAACGGTTTTAAATGGATACAAGAGGGCAAGTCTTGTCCGATATTAGTAGATAATAAGGAATATAAAGGAGTGCTTCGTGCAGTTAGTAACTTACAAGCCGATGCACAAGCAGTAACCGGAGTTAAACCAGAATTAACCAATTCTGTAACAGATACACAATTACTGATTATCGGTTCAATCGATAATAGTAGTTGGATAAAGCAATTAATATCAACAGGTAAAATTCCTGCTGATGAATTAAAAGGAAAAAATGAAAAATATATTCTTTGTACCATAAAACAGCCATTGGAAGGCGTTGAAGAAGCTGTTGTTATTGCAGGTAGTGATAAACGGGGAACTATTTATGGTATTTATGAGTTATCTGCCCAAATGGGAGTATCTCCTTGGCATTATTGGGCAGATGTTCCTATAATGCAAAAACAAAACATTTCTATTCTTCCAGGTACCTATACAGATGGAGAACCCATGATAGAATACCGAGGCATTTTTTTGAATGACGAATGGCCATCATTAGGAAATTGGGCAAAAGAAACCTTTGGTGGATTTAATAGTCGTTTTTATGAAAAAGTTTTCGAACTTGTACTTCGTTTAAAAGGGAACTTCATGTGGCCTGCCATGTGGAGAAGTGCTTTTTATGATGATGATGCACAAAACGGTATTCTGGCCGATGAAATGGGAATTGTAATGGGTACTTCTCACCATGAACCTATGGGATTGGCACAACAAGACTGGAAACGTCGTGGAACAGGTGAATGGAATTATACCCAAAACAGCGCTGTGCTTCGGGATTTCTGGACAAAAGGGATGGAGCGTTGCAAAGATTGGGAAACACTGATTACTGTAGGTATGCGTGGTGACGGTGACAGACCTATGAGTGAAAATGCCAATATCTCCCTATTGCAGAATATTGTTAAAGACCAACGCAAAATTATTAGCAAAGTCACCGGTAAAAAAGCAGCTGACACACCTCAAGTATGGGCACTCTACAAAGAAGTACAGGAGTACTATGATAAAGGAATGCGAGTACCGGACGATATTACATTGTTACTATGCGATGATAATTGGGGGAATGTACGAAAATTGCCTTCATTAACAGAAAAGCCCCGCAAAGGTGGTTATGGAATGTATTACCACTTTGACTATGTAGGTGGTCCAAGAAACTACAAATGGCTGAATTGTAATCAAGTAGAGCGTGTATGGGAACAGATGAACCTTTGTTATGAATATGGTATCAGAAAACTTTGGGTTGTAAACGTGGGTGACTTGAAACCGATGGAATACCCAATTCAGTTCTTCCTCGATATGGCTTGGAATCCTAAAGCTTTCAATCCTAATAACATATTCGATCATACCATAACTTTTGCCACCAACCAATTTGGAGAAAAAGATGCTGTAGAAATAGCTGATATCATTAAATTATATAGTAAATACGCCCGTAGAGTTACTCCGGAACTTCTGGAAGCAAATACCTACTCTTTCAACTACAATGAATGGGATACTGTGCTCAAAGAATGGAATGATTTGGAACGTCGTGCATTAAGAGTATATCAAAAACTTGACCAACGCTGGTATGATGCTTTCGAGCAACTCGTACTCTTCCCTATTCAAGCTATGCAGAATATGTACGAAATGTATTACTCAGTAGCAATGAACGAAAAGGCAGCTTCTCCTGTTGAAATCAACTATTGGGCTAAACGCGTTGAAGATTTATATAAAAGAGACTCACTGTTATGCGCCCACTATCATCATGATATTTCAGGTGGTAAATGGAACCACATGATGGACCAAATCCACATCGGATATACCTATTGGCAACAACCGGATAAACAAGTGATGCCAAAAATAAAAAAAGTGAAAGAAGAAATCTATCTATGCCACAAAGAAGCTGATGGATATATCTCTATCGAAGCAGGAAACTTCAAAACGAACCACGGAGCTACCGTACTTCCCGACCTCGGTAAAACAGAATGTGCCATCACTACCCTGCCAGCTTCCGTAACACCGAACAATGCATATGTAGAGTATGAACTTGAAACCGTTTCTTCCGGTAAAGCCAAAGTAAGCGTACTTCTTGCACCTACACTCAATTTTAATGCTAACAAAGGTCTATGTTTTGCTATCAGTGTGGATGGCGGGCAAGAGCAAATCATCAACTTCAATAGTGAGTACCACGGTAGGCCGATTTCCTGGCAGGCAGCCAGCATCATCAAAACTGATTTGGAACTCGATTTCAACAAAGCCGGTAGACATAATCTACGTTTCAGATTTGTAGATCCGGGCGTTGTAATGCAAAAAATCCTCATTGACTTTGGTGGGCTTAAGCCTTCATATCTCGGTGCACCCTCTTCTAAACTAATTAAATAAATACCTATATGAAGATTATTAAAATTATTACTATTATCTCGGCATTTGTACTCTCTGCCTGTAGTACTCCCAAACCTGTAGAACAGGATGGAAGCCAACTTTGGCTCGCAAATGGACGAAGCTACGAAGAAATTCTAAACTCTGTTGAGACTAAGATCGATAATAGTCTCGCAAAAGAAGAGTATCACATCTATGATGCCGACGGCAAACGTCACATTGACGGTGGTTCCCAAGCGGCAATCCGTTATGGAGTATATGCCTTAAGAAGAGCAGAAATACTTGGCAAAGCGGAAGCCGGTTTGGATATTCGTGAAAAGCCATATTATGAATACCGTATCCTCAATCACTGGGATAACTTGGATGACACTGTAGAGCGAGGTTATGCCGGATTATCTATGTGGGAATGGACTGCAGAGGATATTCCCACAGAAAGAATCCGTTTGTACGGTGAGTTATGCTCATCTGTAGGAATCAACGGAGCTGTACTTAACAATGTCAATTCCAATCCGTATATACTTGATCAGAAACACATTGCAAGAGTAGCTAAAATTGCAGATATACTCAGAGAATATGGTATAACGACTTACCTTGCCATTAAATGGACAAGTCCTATTACACTTGGCGGACTTAAATCAGGAGATCCCCTTGATCCTAAGGTACGCCAATGGTGGAAAGACAAAGTCGCAGAAATTTATGCAACTATTCCTGATTTCGGCGGTTTTATTGTAAAAGCAAATTCTGAAGGTCAAGCCGGTCCGCAAGACTATGGTAGAACTCATGCAGACGGCGCAAACATGCTTGCAGAAGCAGTTGCTCCTTACAAAGGGATTATTATGTGGAGAGCTTTCGTATACAGTCCTACCAGCAACGATAGAGCCAACCAAGCTGTAGAAGAGTTTAAATCACTTGACGGACAATTTGCAGAAAATGTTATTATTCAGATTAAGAATGGCCCAATTGATTTCCAACCTCGTGAACCGTTTAGCCCGCTTTTCGGACAATTATACAATACACCTATGATGTTGGAGTTGCAAATCACGCAGGAATATCTTGGATTCTCCAATCATCTCGTATATCATGGTACTACTTATGAAGAATGTCTTGATAGCGACACATATAGAGATGGTGAAGGCTCCACTGTAAGCAAGGTAATTAAAGCCATTGCGGGCGTGGCAAACACAGGCCAAGATTCTAACTTCTGTGGATATATCTTTGCTCAATCCAACTGGTATGCTTTCGGACGTCTCGCATGGAATCCAACATTGAGTGCTGAACAAATTGCAGATGAATGGGAACGTCAGACTTTCATAAAACCGGAAGGAATGAGTGCTCAAGCTTATGAGAAAAAATTCCTCGTTCCTGTCAAAAACATAATGATGGGGTCTCGTGAAACAGCAGTCAATTACATGATGCCACTTGGTTTTCACCATATATTTGGTAGTACGCATTATGGACCCGGCCCATGGGAAAGCGGTAGAAGACCAGACTGGTCGCCAACATTTTACCATAAAGCAGGAAAAGATGGAGTTGGCTTCGATCGCACCCGTAAAGGTAGTAATAACGTAGATCAATACCATGAGCCTCTTGCTTCACAATTCAATTCTTTAGAAACATGTCCTGAGAATCTACTTCTTTGGTTCCACCACCTTCCATGGGATTATAAACTTTCCTCAGGAAGAGAACTTTGGGATGAGATTTGCCTGCATTATGATAAAGGTATCTCAGAAGTCGAAGAATATCAAAAGACTTGGGCAAACCTCAAGCCTTATGTCAGCGAAACCATATTCAATGAGGTAACTAAGAAACTGGATATCCAAAAAAATGATGCAGAATGGTGGAGAGATGCTTGCATTGGCTATTTCCAAACATTCTCCGAGAAAAAATTACCCAAAGACGTAAGGCCTTTGAATATACCTATTGATACTCTGATGAAGAAGACAGTAAAGTCTGATCAATATCGTATGCCCTACCATGATGAGAATAATAAGCCTATCCTCATTCACGCCACAAAGAGAAGAAAATAAGTTAATATGAGAATTAAATTAAACTGTGTTAGCAAAATTAATATTTTATGCCTTGCTGACACAGTTTAATTTAAACGCCTTACCTTTTCAGCACCCTCATCTTTTTCAGACACCTCCTTATTTAAAACGTTGTGCTCTTATAAAGATCCGAACTCTTCTTTAGATAATCCCAGTAGCTTGTAAAATAATGTCAACTGCTACTCCTATTTTTTTCAAATTATGGACATTATTGAGATTACAATATTATCCAAGTGACGGTAATAGGCAGCAAGCTCATCCTTAGTCATACCATCCAGTTTCAACCTTTCACGGGCCTCTTCGAGAGCGGGAGCTGTAATAGTAGAAGGCATTTCTCCGATGTTCAGATAGTAGATCCATCTTTCAGGGGACTCTTGGCTACCTGATTGAACCCGTTCACTTTCAGGATATAGTATTCAGGATACAGCCGGCTTACCGTATCCACCTTGAACATCTGCTTCTGGAAAGGGGTGAGTTCAAGGAGATCATTGGTGCGGATGCCCCTGAACTCCGTCTTTCTATGATAAACGTAATCCGTACCATGCCCCAGAGAAAAAAAGACGATATTAACGCTATATACCTTACGAACCTTACCATAACTTTCTCCCCAATTGATACGCTCAGTCACCAACTTGGAAGTACCGAACAACAAACACCGAATATTTATAGTTCGCCGCTACAATTATTTCAAGACTTCAATCCGTTTGTTTCTGACACATACCACAAAACAGATATTCGTCAGTTTCTCGGACTTGAGTTTTCTAAGATTGAAATTACATCTGATTTCATTTATGAAAAACTGTATATTCATAAGGCGGTTCTTCAGGTTCATTCTTCTTTTACGTTCCTAAACTCCGTTCTTTTAAAGCAAAGAGTGACGAATATGATTAATTTATAGCTCTTTGAGAATATGCTAGAACAAAAATTTCCTCTTTCGAACAAATTCACTATTTTTGCGTCAACTTTCTAAAAACTCCCATTTATGGATACCATACAAATAAAAGACAAAATGTTCACCGTTTCCATCAAGGAACAGGACATATTGAAAGAAGTGTCTCGTGTAGCGAACGAAATCAACCGCGATTTGGCCGGTAAAAATCCGCTTTTCCTTAGTGTATTGAACGGTTCGTTCATGTTTACCGCCGACCTGATGAAGCGCATCACCATTCCCTGTGAAATTTCTTTCGTAAAACTTGCTTCTTACCAGGGAGTATCTTCTACGGGAGTTATCAAAGAAGTAATCGGCATCAACGAAGATATCTCCGACCGTACAATCGTTATCGTCGAAGATATTGTAGATACCGGGCTCACCATGCAGCGTCTGCTGGAAACTCTGGGCACACGCGGACCTAAAGACATCCACATCGCCTCATTGCTGGTGAAACCCGAAAAGCTGAAGGTAGACTTAAACATCGAATACGTAGCCATGAACATTCCCAACGACTTCATCGTGGGCTACGGCCTGGACTATGACGGATTCGGACGCAACTATCCCGACATCTACACCGTAGTGGATTAAATGCGGGAAAGAGGTATTAAGAAGAAAAGGTATTAAATTGTGAATCATTAAATAATAGCTAAACAAATGTTGAACATTGTAATTTTCGGTGCTCCCGGTTCAGGAAAGGGAACACAAAGCGAGAGAATCGTAGCAAAGTATGGCATCAACCATATCTCAACCGGAGACGTGTTGCGTGCAGAAATCAAAAACGGGACAGAACTGGGTAAGACAGCCAAAGGCTACATCGACCAGGGACAACTGCTGCCGGACGAATTGATTATCGACATCCTGGCAAGCACGCTGGACAGTTTCAAAGACAGCAAAGGCGTCATCTTCGACGGATTTCCCCGCACCATCGCACAGGCTGAGGCATTGAAGAAAATGCTTGCCGAACGCGGACAGAGCGTAAACGTAATGCTGGACCTTGACGTACCCGAAGACGAACTGATGAAACGCCTCATCAAACGCGGACAAGAGTCGGGCCGCGCCGATGACAACGAAGAGACTATCAAGAAGCGCCTCACAGTATATCATTCGCAAACAGCTCCGCTGATAGACTGGTACAAGAACGAGAAACTCTATGCACACATCAAAGGTATCGGTGAACTGGAAACCATTACGGCAGATGTTTGCAAAGCAATTGACGCAGCGAAATAAGTCGTAAAAAGACTCTTCTTACAAACAAAGGGTTTGTGCCGAGAATGATAACTGAATTTCATTCCGGCACATTCCCTTTTTTTATGCTTCCTACGAAAATCACCGGTTGCACAGCCCGTTACAAGAGAAAAAAGCCCGATTATTTCCGCTTATGCCGGAGAATAACTACTTTTGCACACATTATCTCAAATAATAAAAAAGAATATGGCTGAATCGAATTTCGTTGACTACGTAAAAATCTATTGCCGTTCCGGTAAGGGCGGCCGAGGCTCCACGCACATGCGGCGTGAAAAATACATACCCAATGGCGGCCCCGACGGTGGTGACGGAGGACGAGGAGGTCACGTAATCCTTCGCGGAAACCGCAACTACTGGACATTGCTGCACCTGCGCTACGACCGTCACATCATGGCAGGCCATGGAGAATCGGGTTCAAAGAACCGCAGCTTCGGCAAGGACGGAGAAGACAAAGTGATCGAAGTGCCCTGCGGTACGGTGGTGTACAATGCCGAAACCGGCGAATACATCTGCGACGTCACCGAGCATGGACAGGAAGTTGTCCTGCTGAAAGGCGGACGCGGCGGACTGGGCAACTGGCATTTCAAGACCGCCACCCGTCAAGCCCCCCGCTTTGCCCAGCCGGGCGAACCGATGCAGGAAATGACGGTTATCATGGAGTTGAAGCTGCTGGCAGACGTCGGTCTGGTAGGTTTCCCGAATGCGGGAAAATCAACGCTGCTCTCGGCGGTATCTTCAGCTAAGCCGAAAATAGCCAATTATCCCTTTACCACGCTGGAACCCAATCTCGGTATCGTGTCCTATCGCGACGGCAAATCGTTCGTCATGGCGGACATTCCCGGCATCATCGAAGGCGCAAGCGCAGGCAAAGGCCTGGGACTCCGCTTCCTGCGCCACATCGAGCGCAACTCGCTCCTGCTGTTCATGGTTCCCGCCGACAGTGACGACATCCGCAAAGAGTATGAAATCCTGCTGAACGAACTACGCACCTTCAACCCCGAAATGCTGGACAAGCAGCGCGTGCTTGCCGTCACGAAATGCGACATGCTGGACCAAGAGCTTATGGACGAAATAGAGCCTACCCTGCCCGAAAACATCCCGCACGTATTCATCTCGGCAATCTCCGGCATGGGCATCTCCGTTCTGAAAGATCTGCTGTGGGAAGAGCTGAACAAGGAGAGCAACAAGATAGAAGGCAAAGTGGAAAGCATCGCTCACCGCGCCAAAGACATGAGCCACTTGAAAGAAGAGCTGAAAGAGGAAGGCGAGGACGAAGACCTCAACTACGAATACATTGACGACGAGGACATCGAAGACCTCGAAGACTTTGAATATGAAGAAGAGGACTGGGAGGAAGACGGAAAATGATCTCCCTGACAAAAGATAAAAGAATGTTGGGATATGAGGCGCTTGCCCCCTATCCCGACATTTCTTGTTTTGTAACCACCCGTCATGGCGGATGCAGCACCGGCAACTATGCATCCTTCAACTGCACCCCCTACACCGGGGACCATCCGGATTGCGTACGCAAGAACCAAGAGTTGCTATGCGCCGCCCTGCCCTTCACACCACAGGAACTGGTTATCCCTTTCCAAACTCATGGCATCAGCTCACTCATCATCGACGAAACCTACCTGAACGCAACGCACAGCGAACGTCAATCCATGCTGCAAGGCGTCGACGCACTTATCACACGCACACCCCGCTGTTGCATCTGCATCTCTACCGCCGACTGCATCCCCATACTGCTCTATGACAAGGAACACCATGCCATTGCCGCCGTCCACGCAGGCTGGCGGGGAACGGTTCGCCACATTCTTGCGCATACTCTCCGCCGGATGCAGGCAACCTGCGGTACGGAAGGGAAAGACATCATAGCCTGCATAGGACCGGGCATCTCCTTCGCCTCTTTTGAAGTGGGAGACGAAGTACACGAGGCATTCCGCGCCGAAGGTTTCCCGATGGAACAGATATCCGCGTGGAAACCCGAAACGCACAAATACCACATCGACCTATGGAAAGCCAACCATTTGCAGCTCTCCGATTTCGGGGTGCCTTCCCGGCAGATAGAGACCGCCGGCATCTGCACTTACCGGCAGCACGAGGACTTCTTCTCGGCGCGACGGCTGGGCATCAAGTCGGGACGCATACTGTCGGGAATAATGCTGAACGGATAGGAGAAGCGGAAGGTATCAGAGATATAGAATGATAAACGATAAACTTAAATATAACAAAAACAACATGAAACCAAGCCTGAAAACCAAGCCTCATAACTATGCCTATTGCTTTGCCACGAACGAACAATGCCCGCAACGCAGAGAGTGCCTGCACGCACTGGTGGCGGAACTCCCCATGAAAGCGTCCCGGACTCCGGAAGTCGTGATATGTTCCATAGACCCGCGCTACATCGCCACACTGGAAGGCAAAGGCGGCTGTGCACTCTTCCGCAGTTCCACACCCAGCCGGTACGCCTGCGGAATGTCGCAACTGTATGACGAAGTGCCCAGCAAAGTGGTAAGCCAAGTGAGATGGAAGGTACAACGCTGCTTTACGTGCCGCAGCTTCTACTTCGCCGGCCGCAAAGGCGAAAGGCTCATTTCGCCCGACGAACAGAAAAAGATCGCCGCCGTATTCCGTCAACTGTGCCCCGGCATACAGCCCGTATACGACAGGTTTGAAGAGGCATACGAATGGTGACATGCCACATCCTCGGATAAAGAATCAGAGTTCTAACAATCAGCGGGTTACAAGTTTATTTCAGTTTACTCAAAATAAACTGTCGGTTTATTAGGAATAAACCTCCGATTTAATACCAATAAACCTGAAGTTTAATAGTAATAAACTGACAGTTTAACGGCACCGGACCGGCCGTTCCCCTAAAACAAACCATAAACAACGAAGAACATCATGTACAACATCACCGTATCAGAAGAAATCAAAAGAGCCTGCCCCGTCTTTAAAGGAGCAGCCGTATATGCAGAGGTCACCAACACCACATTCTGCAAAGAGCTTTGGGACGAGATAAACGCCTTTACACATGAGCTGACCGCCACCACACAAGCGGATGACATCAAACTGCAACCTGCCATTGCAGCCACTCGCGAAGTCTACAAGCGTTGCGGAAAAGATCCGAGCCGTTACCGCCCCTCGGCCGAAGCATTGCGCCGCCGCCTCATGCGGGGATTGGAACTTTACCGGATTGATACGCTGGTGGACCTGATCAACCTTGTTTCACTCCGCACCGGATATTCCATAGGCGGCTTTGACGCAGACAAGATACAGGGCAACAGCCTCGAACTCGGAATAGGACGTGCGGAAGAGCCTTTCGAAGGCATCGGACGCGGAGTGCTGAATATCGAAGGGCTTCCCGTCTACCGCGACTCCACAGGCGGCATAGGCACCCCGACCAGCGACAACGAACGCACCAAAATGGGACTCGAAACCCGGCATATCCTCGCCATCGTGAACGGTTATAGCGGTAACGACGGACTGGCGGAAGCTGCCGGAATGATACAGGAGCTCCTGCGGAAATATGCCGCTTCCGACGGCGGAACAGTGCTCTACTTTGAATAAGCAATGATGTCACCGCAAACCATTGTGCAAAAAAATAACGGCCGGAAACGCCCAAGTATGCAAACGTTTCACTACATTTGCAAAACGTTTCACCTGAAAAAAGAATTGAACTTTAAAACATATCAATGATAGAAAAACTGATTGTTCTTGAGGATATTGACCCGGTTATTTTTTACGGCGTAAACAACGCCAATATGCAACTGATAAAAGCCTTGTACCCTAAGCTCCGCATCGTTGCCCGCGGCAATGTGATCAAAGTGCTGGGAGACGAAGAAGAAATGTGCGCATTCGAGGAAAACATCACCAAACTCGAAAAGTATTGCGCCGAATACAATTCACTGAAAGAGGAAGTTATCATTGATATAATCAAAGGCAATGCCCCGCAGGCGGAAAAGTCGGGCAACGTCATCGTGTTCAGCGTGACGGGAAAACCAATCATCCCCCGCAGCGAAAACCAGTTGAAGTTGGTGGAGGCTTTCGCCAAAAACGACATGGTATTCGCCATCGGCCCTGCCGGATCGGGTAAGACATATACAGCCATTGCCCTTGCCGTACGCGCACTGAAGAACAAGGAGATAAAGAAAATAATCCTCAGCCGTCCCGCCGTAGAAGCCGGAGAGAAGCTCGGCTTCCTGCCCGGTGACATGAAGGACAAGATAGACCCGTACCTGCAACCGCTGTACGACGCATTGCAGGACATGATACCTGCCGCCAAACTGAAAGAGTACATGGAATTGAACATCATTCAGATTGCCCCCCTCGCTTTCATGCGCGGACGTACGCTGAACGACGCCGTAGTGATTCTGGACGAAGCGCAAAACACCACCACCCAACAGATAAAGATGTTCCTCACCCGCATGGGCACGAACACCAAAATGATTGTTACCGGTGACATGACTCAGATTGACCTGCCTTCTTCCCAGACTTCCGGCTTGGTACAAGCACTCCGCATCCTGAAAGGCGTGAAAGGCATCAGCTTCATCGAACTGAACAAGAAAGACATCGTACGCCATAAGCTGGTAACCCAGATTGTGGAGGCCTACGAGAAGTTCGAGAAAGAAGCAAAAGCGGAACGAGAGAGAAAGAAACTCACCACACAGTAAATATTAACTCATAAATATCACAAAGATGAAAGCATTAACAGCAACAGATTTCAACTTTCCCGGACAAAAGAGTGTCTATCATGGAAAGGTACGCGATGTGTACAACATCAACGGTGAAAAGTTAGTTATGGTCGCTACCGACCGCATTTCGGCCTTCGACGTAGTATTGCCGAAAGGCATTCCCTTCAAAGGACAAATGCTGAACCAGATTGCAGCCAAATTCCTCGACGCCACCACCGACATCTGTCCCAACTGGAAAATGGCCACTCCCGACCCCATGGTAACAGTGGGCGTGATGTGCGAAGGTTTCCCGGTTGAAATGATTGTACGCGGTTATCTCTGCGGTAGCGCATGGCGCGCCTACAAGAGCGGCGTCCGCGAAATCTGCGGCGTGAAGCTGCCCGAAGGCATGAAAGAGAACCAAAAGTTCCCCGAACCTATCATCACCCCGACTACGAAAGCCGAAATCGGCGAACACGATGCCGATATCTCCAAAGAGGAGATTCTTGCCAAAGGCCTGGCTACTCCCGAAGAATATGCAATTCTGGAGAAATACACAATGGCCCTCTTCAAACGCGGTACGGAAATCGCTGCAGAACGCGGCTTGATCCTTGTCGATACCAAATATGAATTCGGCAAGCACAACGGCACCATCTACCTCATGGACGAAATCCACACTCCGGACTCCAGCCGTTACTTCTACTCCGAAGGTTACGAAGAGCGCTTTGCCAAAGGCGAACCGCAAAAGCAGCTTTCAAAGGAGTTCGTACGCGAATGGTTGATGGACAACGGCTTCCAGGGCAAAGAAGGACAACAGGTTCCGGAAATGACAGACGAAATCGTAACTTCCATCAGCGAACGCTACATCGAACTGTACGAACACATCACCGGTGAGAAGTTCGTGAAAGAAGATACAAGCAATATCGCCGAACGCATCGAAAAGAACGTAACGGAATACTTGAAGAAATGAACTACCCCCAAGAGTACATCAAGCCTTACGGTAACGAGGGCAAGAAGAGCGAACAGGTCGAAGAAATGTTCGACAACATCGCCCCTGCTTACGACAAGCTGAACCATACCCTGTCAATGGGCATAGACCGCAGCTGGCGCAAGAAGGCGATTAACGCGCTCCGCCCCTTCCACCCCCGACGTATAATGGATGTAGCGACCGGAACCGGCGACTTTGCCATACTTGCCTGCCGCGAACTGCAACCCGATACGCTGATAGGAACCGACATCTCCGAAGGCATGATGAATGTGGGACGTGAAAAAGTAAAACAGGCGCACCTCTCGGACAAGATTTCCTTTGCCCGGGAGGACTGCACCTCTCTCTCGTTTGCCGACGGAAGTTTTGATGCCGTAACCGTAGCGTTCGGCATCCGCAACTTCGACGGACTGGACAAAGGGCTGTCCGAAATATGCCGCGTGCTGGTGCCCGGCGGACATCTCGTCATACTGGAGCTATCCACCCCGGACCGCTTCCCTATGAAACAGCTCTTCTCCGTCTATTCCAAAGTCGTGATTCCGCTGCTCGGCAAATGTATCTCGAAAGACAACAGCGCCTACACCTACCTGCCCCAAAGCATCCGCGCCTTTCCGCAAGGCGAAATCATGCAGGGAGTAATCCGCAAGGCAGGATTCAGCGAAGTACGTTTCCGGCGGCTGACTTTCGGAATATGCACTTTATACATCGCTAAGAAATAGCCACTTATCTTCCCCTTTAACACACTTGGATATGCAGAAATATGGTCTAATCGGTTACCCGCTGAAACATTCGTTCTCCATCGGATACTTCAATGAGAAATTCAAAGCAGAGAACATCGACGCAGAATATGTGAACTTCGAAATTCCCCGCATCGAAGACTTCATGGAAGTGATTGAGGAGAATTCCAACCTCTGCGGACTCAATGTAACCATTCCTTATAAAGAACAAGTCATCCCCTACCTTGATGAACTGGACAAGGATACAGCCAAAATAGGCGCGGTCAACGTCATCAAAATCATCCGTCTCCCCAAAGGAAAGGTCAAACTGATAGGCTGCAACTCGGACATCATCGGATTTACGCAATCCATTGAACCGCTACTGCAACCCCACCACAAGAAAGCGCTGATTCTGGGTACAGGCGGTGCTTCCAAAGCCGTATACCGCGGTCTGGAGAACTTAGGAATAGAAAGCGTATTCGTGTCACGCACCAAAAAGGACAGCAGCTTCCTCACCTACGAGGAACTGTCTCCGGAGATCATGGCCGAATATACGGTCATAGTCAACTGTACGCCTGTCGGCATGTTCCCCAAAGTGGACTTTTGCCCGAACATCCCATACGAAGAGCTTACACCCAACCATTTGCTCTACGATTTGTTATACAATCCAAACGAAACACTCTTCATGAAGAAAGGCAAAGCACAAGGGGCTGTCACCAAGAATGGACTCGAAATGCTGCTGTTACAAGCCTTTGCTGCATGGGAAATTTGGAACAAATAACATGAAAAAAAACATCAGATACGGTCTGCTCGGACTGTTAGCGGTAGCAGTGGTCGCCCTCACAGGCGGGAGCTTCTACATGCTCGGCTACTCGCTGACACCGAAAGACAATAAAGGTAAGGATATTCCGGGATCGTACGAATATATGCACAGCAAATATCCGTTCATCACGCCCTGGCTGGACAGCCTGCAAACCACAGGCGCACTGCGTGACACTTTCATCATCAACCGGGAAGGCCGGCAACTGCATGCAATGTTTGCCTCTGCCGCCAAGCCCACCGATAAGACAGCAGTCATAGTGCATGGTTATACGGACAATGCCATCCGCATGCTGATGATAGGCTATCTTTACAACAACGATCTGAATTACAATATATTATTGCCCGACTTGCAGGACAACGGTCTGAGCGAGGGTCCTGCCATACAAATGGGATGGAAAGACCGACTTGACGTGCTGAACTGGATGAATATCGCCAACGATATCTTCGGAAAACGCACCCAAATGGTAGTGCATGGCATCTCCATGGGAGCCGCAACCACCATGATGGTATCCGGAGAAGCGCAACAGCCTTTTGTGAAATGCTTCGTAGAAGATTGCGGTTATACGAGTGTATGGGACGAGTTTTCATTCCAACTGAAAGATATGTTCGGACTGCCCGAATTTCCGTTAATGTACACCACCAGTTGGCTATGCAATGCCAAGTATGGTTGGAATTTCCAAGAAGCTTCTTCCTTGGAACAAGTGAAGAAATGCAGCCTTCCCATGTTCTTCATCCATGGAGATGCGGATACGTACGTACCTACCCGTATGGTCTACCCTTTGTATGAAGCCAAGAGCGAACCGAAAGAATTATGGATTGTACCCGGCGCCACACATGCCATGTCCTACAAAGATTATCCGCAGGAATATACGGAGCGCGTAAAGAAATTTGTAGGGAAATACATCCGTTGATGTGATTTTTACTACCTTCGCTCCTACAAATACAATAATATGAAACGAATTATATCCATAGCACTCTTCTTGTGCATACTTGTTTCCTTGCAGTCACAGGAAATTTACACCACTAAGAATATTCCTAAAGTACACCTTCAGGACAAGACACGCTATGTCTGCAACCCGGCCGGCATCCTCTCCGTTTCGGCATGCGGCGAAATAGACCGGATGCTTTATGCATTGGAACAGCAGACCGGCATTGAAACCGTAGTGGCCGTCGTACCGTCTATCGGCTATGAAGACTGTTTTGAGTTTTCGCATCAGCTGCTCAACGAATGGGGTGTGGGTAAAAAAGACAAGAATAACGGCCTGGTTATCCTGCTGGTAACCGACCAGCGTTGCATCCAGTTCTATACCGGATATGGATTGGAAGGAGACTTGCCCGATGCCATTTGCAAACGTATTCAGACCCGAGACATGATTCCTTATCTGAAAGACGGCAACTGGGATGCGGGTATGGTGGCCGGCGTACGTGCCGTATGTGCCCGCCTTGACGGCAGCATGACAAACGACTCTGACGAAAACAGCGGTGAATCTCCGATAGGGCTGATTCTGGCTGTCATCGGTTTCTTTGCGATCGCTATCGTGGCAGGAATACTAAAAACACGCGCTGCAAGCAAATGTCCGCAGTGCGGCCAGCATAAACTGCAACGGAGCAACAGCGTGCTCGTCTCACGTCGCAACGGAGTACGGACAGAAGATGTCACCTACACGTGCCGCAACTGCGGTCACAAAGTGGTGCGCCGACAGCAATCCTACGATGAGAACTACCGGGGAGGTGGTGGAGGAGGCCCTGTCATTTTCGGCGGAGGCGGCTTTGGCGGAAGTGGCGGAGGCTTTAGCGGAGGTAGTTTCGGAGGAGGTATGGGCGGTGGCGGAGGAGCCGGCTCGCGGTTCTGACCCCCTCATTCTCCCGAAAAGGAAAAAGCATTGGCTGTCTACATAGACAATCAATCAGTAATATATACCTAAGAATATTGTTTAATGAAACGCCTGCTTGCCTCTTCAAGGAGACAGGAAGGCTATAAAAAAAGAAGAAGTATGAAAAAATCAACCATTATCATCATTGTTGTTATAGCCCTTCTCGCCATTTGGGGTGTTACCGGCTACAACGGGCTCGTCACTATGGACGAAAATGTCAGCGGACAATGGTCTAACGTCGAAACACAATATCAACGCCGCGCCGACCTGATTCCGAACCTCGTAAATACAGTCAAAGGATATGCTTCTCACGAAAAGGAAACGTTGGAAGGTGTGGTGGAAGCCCGCAGCAAAGCCACTCAAATGACCATAGACGCCAACGACCTGACACCGGAAAAACTGGCTGAATACCAAAAAGCACAGGGCGCGGTTACTTCCGCCCTTGGCAAACTGCTTGCCATTACCGAGAACTATCCCGACTTGAAAGCCAATCAGAATTTTCTGGAATTGCAAGCCCAACTGGAAGGGACAGAGAACCGCATCAACGTAGCACGCACCAATTTCAACAATGCTGCAAAGAACTTTAATACGGCAATCCGCCGTTTCCCCAAGAACATTCTTGCCGGTATTTTCGGCTTTGAGAAACGCGCCTACTTTGAAGCCGCCGAAGGCAGCGAACAAGCACCTAAGGTGGAGTTCTAAAGAAACAGATTGAATATCAAATATCCCCTCATCCGGTGTCGTACTTGCAAGTCTGTGCAGGCATGACACCGGATGAGGGGATATTTTTTATGCAAAGCTAAGGCTATAAGCGAAATAATCACTACTTTTGCACACAATTGAACTAACTTATTATCTCATGAGCAACCAACGATATATGATGAGAGGCGTCAGTGCATCAAAAGAAGATGTACACAACGCCATCAAAAACATCGACAAAGGTATTTTCCCGCAGGCTTTCTGCAAAATCATTCCCGACATTCTGGGCGGCGATCCCGAGTACTGTAATATCATGCATGCCGACGGCGCAGGAACAAAATCCAGCCTGGCCTACATGTACTGGAAGGAAACAGGTGACCTCTCCGTTTGGAAAGGCATTGCACAAGATGCACTGATTATGAACATCGACGACCTGCTTTGCGTGGGTGCAGTAGACAACATCTTGGTATCAAGCACTATCGGACGCAATAAGTTGCTCATTCCGGGAGAAGTAATCTCCGCCATTATCAACGGAACGGATGAACTGCTGGCCGAACTTCGCGAAATGGGTGTAGGCGTATATGCCACCGGCGGCGAAACGGCCGATGTCGGCGACTTGGTACGCACCATTATCGTAGACTCTACGGTAACTTGCCGCATGAAGCGCTCGGATGTCATCAACAATGCCAATATCCGTCCGGGTGATGTGATTGTAGGCCTGTCCTCCTGCGGGCAAGCCACTTATGAGAAAGAATATAACGGTGGTATGGGTAGCAACGGACTTACCAGCGCCCGCCACGATGTTTTCTCCAAATACCTCGCCGAGAAATATCCTGAAAGCTATGACAAAGCCGTACCCGACGAGTTGGTATACAGCGGAAAACTGAAACTTACTGACAGCGTCGAAGGCAGTCCTTTGGATGCCGGCAAGCTGGTGCTCTCTCCTACCCGCACGTATGCGCCGGTAGTGAAAAAGCTGCTCGATGCCCTCCGTCCCGAAATTCATGGCATGGTGCACTGCTCCGGCGGCGCACAGACCAAAGTTCTGCATTTTGTAGGTGACAACTGCCGCGTCATCAAAGATAACCTTTTCCCGGTTCCTCCGTTGTTCAAGACTATCAAAGAACAAAGTGATACGGACTGGAGCGAAATGTACAAGGTATTCAATATGGGACACCGCCTTGAAGTGTACCTCTCTCCCGAACATGCGGAAGAAGTGATTGCTATCAGCAAGAGTTTCAATATTGATGCACAGATTGTAGGACGTATCGAAGAGAGCGACAAGAAGGAATTGATTATCAAGAGCGAGTTTGGAGAATTCAGATACTAATTAAGAATGAGCACAGAAAACGATAGTACTTACATCAAAGTTCCTAAAAGTGTGGTTCAGATAGGTGCAATCGCCATTTTATTCGTTATCATCGACCTTATCAGTGAACTGATAGGCCTTTTTCAGGAACCTGAAACAAGGATTGACCGCATTTATACGCTCAATAAGCATAATAGGCTGGTCGTGTATAGAATATATCACCGTTGACACGATATGGCAGAATCGTAAACATGCTCCACGGAACTAATTGCTGAAAACAATATCGTTTTAAGAGAAGAGTGTACAAATAGATTATGGCAGATAACAACACCATATTAGAAAAGCTGGAAGGACTCGTTGCCCGCTTCGAAGAAGTATCCACGCTGATAACCGACCCGGCAGTGATTGCCGACCAGAAGCGCTACGTCAAACTCACCAAAGAATACAAAGAGCTGGGTGACCTGATGAATGCCCGCAAAGAATACATGCAGGTATTAAGCGGCATTGAGGAAGCCAAAGAAATCATCGCCAACGAAACCGACGCCGAAATGCGCGAAATGGCTCGCGAAGAACTCGACGCCTGCCAGACGCGCCAACCTGAACTGGAAGAGCAGATCAAACTGCTGCTTGTCCCTGCCGACCCACAGGACAGCCGCAATGCTATTCTTGAAATCCGCGGTGGTGCAGGCGGTGACGAAGCAGCTATTTTTGCCGGAGACCTTTTCCGCATGTACACCAAGTACTGCGAAACAAAAGGCTGGAAACTGGATATATCCAGCGCCAATGAGGGCGCAGCCGGCGGTTTCAAAGAAATCATCTGTTCTGTGACAGGAGATAATGTATACGGTACGCTGAAATATGAGTCGGGAGTACATCGCGTGCAGCGTGTGCCTGCCACCGAAACTCAGGGACGTGTACATACATCGGCCGCATCCGTAGCCGTACTGCCCGAAGCCGAAGAATTCGATGTAGTGATCAATGAAGGAGAAATCAAATGGGACACTTTCCGAAGTGGCGGCGCCGGCGGTCAGAACGTAAATAAGGTGGAATCCGGTGTACGCCTACGCTACAACTGGAAAAACCCGAATACCGGTGTCGTAGAGGAAATTCTCATTGAATGTACCGAAACACGCGACCAACCGAAGAACAAAGAACGCGCCCTCTCCCGCTTGCGTACCTTTATATATGATAAGGAACACCAGAAATACATCGACGACATCGCTTCCAAACGAAAGACAATGGTTTCTACCGGTGACCGTTCGGCAAAAATACGTACCTACAACTATCCGCAGGGACGTATTACGGACCACCGCATCAACTATACAATTTACAATCTCTCCGCCTTTATGGACGGCGACATTCAGGACTGCATAGATCACCTGATTGTTGCGGAAAATGCAGAGAGGCTAAAAGAAAGCGAATTATAGTTATGAAAGGGCTATCAGTAGAGAAAGCTTTTCACACAGCTGCCGAGGCGTTTCAGAATTGCTTGAAGCGTTTTCCGGTTACGGTAACCTTTATCTTTGTATTCACAGCCTATCTCATCTATCTGACATCAACAGGCTGGAAGGGCGAAGACCGGTTACTGTTCATAACCGGCTACTATCTATCGGTAGGCATCCTGCTTTCACTCACGCTTCATCTCTGGAGTGAAGAAGTGAAAAGCCGTTTGTGGAAGACGGGCATACAACTTGCCGCACACGCACTGCTTATAGCCGATGCTTTCCTTCTCTATCATTATCTTGCCACAGAAAGTTCGTGGATCGAGATCGGTATTGCCCACGCTGCTGCTATTCTCGCCGTAGGACTTTCTACTTTTTTCCTTTCATTCTTACGTGAAAAGAATGACGTTGCAAGCTGGAATTTTGCACTGAACGCCATTTCTTCATATATTGTCACGCAGGTTATAGGCCTCATCCTATGTGCAGGCATCAGCCTGCTGATGTTTTCGCTCCACCAATTATTCGAGATACACATCAGCGGAAAATGCTATGCCTACATCTACTATCTGTGCAACGTGTTGCTCGGATTAATGCTGTTCCTCGGATTACTGCCGCAAGGAGATGACAAGCATAACCGGGAGCCACATTCTTCGGAGTTTCTGAACGGTATTCTGCACTATCTGTTCCTGCCTCTTACGGCCGGCTATCTGACAGTCCTTTATATTTATGCCACCCGTATACTTGTCAGCTGGGAATTGCCCATAGGCTGGGTATCATGGCTTATTGTAGCGCTAATGACAGTATGTATCGCCATCCAATTCGGGTTATACCCCACCCGCTTCAAAGAAGGCAAACGGTTCGACAACTGGATTGCCCGCTGGATGCCCATATTGATATTGCCATTGTTGTTGTTGATGACAATAGGCATTATACGCCGCTTCAATGATTACGGCATCACCCTCAACCGGCTCTATCTGGCGACACTCAACGGTTGGTTTTATATTGTCTGCATCGGGTTGTTCATCATAAAGGCCCGACGCATCAATTGGATACCCATTTCATTTGCCATTATCTTTTTGCTGACGTCTGCATTGCCTGTCAACTATGCCAGCATCACAAAAAACACTATTCTCAACGAAATAAGGGACGAGATACAACACAGTTGCCAAACAGAAGCTCCCTTATCATTGCAACAGTACAAGGAATGGATATATTCGCTGCCGGAAAAGAAAGCCATACAGATAAACAGTAAATTCAAGTATTTGAGCAACTGGTTCGGTACGGAAAGTGTCACTCATCTGATAGACAAGAATGTAACTTACAATCTGTATGCTGTGGCAATGGATCTGGAAGCAGATACAGTGGCTGTCGAGACTGACAATAAACGGGTTACTTACAGTGGCGAAACCGACAGTCAAACAATTGTTGATATTCCCGAAGGTTACACCCGGTTTATCGCTGTACCCGATAATGGCGCGTCGTCCCACCGGCTCACCATTTCCCGACAATACCTCAAGAACGGCATATTACCCGTCCCGCTCGATACCCGGACAGGCAAACTGAACGACAGCGTATACATCGAACTCAAGACATTGGAACAGTTGGAACAGAACAGCAAACATGAACATATACTGCCTACTCCTTTCCAGTGCAACTCCCCCAAAAACCTGTTCATACTGACCGGCTTCGACTTTTATTATGAAAAAGAAAGCAACGAGGATGCAAGAATGAGCATAAAAGGATATTTATTTAAAAAGTAGAACTATCAAACTAACAGAATTGCTATATGAATAAACAACAGCTCTTTGAAAATATCAAACGCAAGAAATCATTTCTCTGCGTTGGTTTGGATACGGACATCAAAAAGATTCCGGAGCATCTATTGAAAGAAGAAGATCCCATCTTTGCTTTTAATAAAGCAATTATCGACGCAACAGCCGACCTGTGTATCGCCTACAAACCGAACCTTGCTTTTTATGAAAGTATGGGTGTAAAAGGCTGGATCGCTTTCGAAAAGACTGTAAACTATATCAAACAAAACTACCCCGACCAGTTCATCATAGCCGATGCCAAACGTGGTGATATAGGCAACACTTCCGCCATGTATGCACGCACTTTCTTTGAAGAGTTGGATATCGACTCGGTGACCGTAGCGCCCTACATGGGTGAAGACAGTGTTACTCCGTTCCTCACTTACGAAGACAAATGGGTTATCCTGCTTGCCCTGACCAGCAACAAAGGATCGCACGACTTCCAGCTGACAGAGGACCGGAACGGCGAACGCCTCTTTGAAAAAGTATTGCGCAAGTCACAGGAATGGGCAAGCGATGAACAAATGATGTACGTAGTGGGCGCCACTCAGGGACGTGCTTTCGAAGATATCCGCAAGATTGTTCCCAACCACTTCCTTTTAGTACCCGGCGTGGGTGCACAAGGCGGTTCATTGGAAGAAGTCTGCAAATATGGTATGAACAGGACCTGTGGACTGATTGTGAACTCCAGCCGCGGCATCATCTATGTAGATAAGACAGAAAACTTTGCAGCTGCTTCACGTAAAGCCGCTCAGGAAGTACAGGCACAAATGGCTGAACAACTGAAGAAAGTGATTAATGATTAGTGACCGATGATTTACCGGCAGGCTGTTCATATCTAAAAAAACGCCAACAAACCACCAACCATTAATAACTAACAACGATAAAAGGTGCAAGCAAGAAAAATCATCAACGACCCGGTGTTCGGGTTCATTAACATACCGAAGGGGTTGCTGTACGACATTGTACGGCATCCCCTTTTGCAACGTCTGACCCGTATCAAGCAGCTGGGATTGTCGTCTGTCGTATACCCCGGCGCACAGCACACCCGGTTCCAACACTCCTTGGGCTCATTCTATCTCATGAGCGAAGCTATCCAGCAACTCACAGCCAAAGGCAATTTCATCTTTGACAGTGAAGCGGAAGCCGTACAAGCGGCTATTCTGATGCATGACATTGGTCATGGCCCGTTCTCTCATGTACTTGAGGACACTATCGTAAAGGGTGTTTCGCACGAAGACATCTCTTTGATGCTAATGGAGCGCATCAACAAGGAGATGAACGGACAGCTCACGCTTGCCATCCAGATATTCAAAGACGAGTATCCCAAACGTTTCCTGCATCAGTTGGTAAGCGGGCAACTGGACATGGACCGGCTGGACTATCTGCGCCGCGACAGCTTTTACACAGGAGTTACCGAAGGGAATATAGGTTCAGCGCGTATCATCAAAATGCTCGATGTAAAAGACGACCACCTGGTCGTCGAGTCCAAAGGAATTTATTCCATTGAGAACTTTCTCACTGCACGCCGCCTGATGTACTGGCAGGTATATCTGCACAAAACATCGGTTGCCTACGAGAAGATGCTCATCAGTACATTACTACGTGCCAAGGAACTGGCCGGAAAAGGTATGGATTTGTTTGCTTCGCCTGCATTGAAATTCTTTTTGTATAATGATGTCAACCGGGAAATATTCTACAATAATCCAGATTGTCTGGAGAACTACATCCAACTGGATGATAACGACATTTGGACAGCCCTGAAAGTATGGAGCACCCACCCGGACAAAGTACTTTCCACACTAAGTATGGGCATGATTAACCGTAATATATTCAAAGTGGAAATCTCCACCGATCCTTTCAGCGAGGAACGGAAAAGAGAAATCATCCGGCAAATCAGCGGGCAACTGGACATCCTTCTTCCCGAAGCAAGTTATTTCGTTGCCACCCCGAGCATTGAGAAGAATATGTACGATCCTGCAGACGACAGCATCGACATCCTATACAACGACGGATCCACTAAAAATATAGCCGAAGCATCGGATATGCTTAATATATCCCTGCTCTCTAAAAAAGTAAAAAAATACTACTTATGCTATCAACGTTTGCATAGATAAGTATAAAATATTCATCACAGGACAAGGATATATAAAAAAAAAGTCCGTTATTTGTGTTTTGAAACCATCTAACAACAATAAGACATGGAGTTCTCTGCTAAACAAATTGCAACATTTATCCAAGGAGAAATCGTAGGAGACGAGAATGCAACCGTACATACTTTCGCCAAGATCGAAGAAGGAATACCCGGAGCAATCTCTTTCCTATCCAATCCTAAATACATACCCTATTTGTACGAAACCCAATCAAGTATCGTTTTGGTGAACAAGGACTTCGTTCCCGAACAGGAAGTTAAAGCGACTATGATTAAAGTAGACAACGCTTATGAAAGCCTTGCCAAATTGTTAAATCTTTATGAACAGAGCAAACCCAAACGTACTGGGATTGATTCTCGGGCCTATGTTGCCGAAACAGCCAAAATAGGCAAGGATGTTTACATCGCTCCCTTTGCCTGCATCGGAGAGTACGCAGAAGTGGGAGACAATACGGTAATCCATCCGCATGCCACCATTGGAAGCGGAGCCAAAGTGGGCAGCGACTGTATTATTTACGCAAATGTGACAATCTATCACGACTGCCGCATAGGCAACCGCTGCATTCTGCATGCCGGTTGCGTCATCGGTGCGGACGGATTCGGATTCGCCCCTACTCCCGAAGGTTATGAGAAAATTCCCCAAATAGGTATCGCCATATTGGAAGATGACGTGGAAATCGGAGCGAACACTTGCGTAGACCGCGCTACAATGGGAGCGACTATCGTACACAGTGGTGTGAAATTGGACAATCTGATACAGGTAGCCCACAATGATGAAATCGGTTCACATACGGTAATGGCCGCACAAGTGGGCATAGCCGGCTCCACCAAAGTAGGTGAATGGTGTATGTTTGGTGGCCAGGTGGGTATAGCCGGACATATTCATATCGGAAACAAAGTGAACCTTGGTGCGCAATCAGGTGTTCCCAGCAGTATCAAGGAGGGCAGCCAATTAATAGGTACACCGCCTATGGAAGTGAAATCATATTTCAAGTCACAGTCCGTATTCCGCAAGTTGCCGGATATGTACTTTGAGATGAACGCCCTCCGTAAAGAGCTCAATGAATTAAAAAAACAATTAAATAAGTAACCAATGTTGAAACAAAAGACACTGAAAGACAGCTTCTCACTCAGTGGGAAAGGTCTTCATACAGGACTTGACCTGACCGTTACTTTCAACCCTGCTCCGGACAACCATGGATATAAGATTCAGCGTATCGACCTGGAAGGTCAGCCTGTTATTGACGCTGTTGCCGATAATGTGACCGAGACAACACGCGGTACTGTACTCTCCAAAAACGGAGTTAAAGTAAGTACCATAGAGCATGGTATGGCTGCGCTTTATGCGTTGGGCATAGACAACTGCCTGATTCAGGTAAACGGTCCGGAGTTCCCTATTCTGGACGGAAGCGCTCAATATTACGTCAACGAAATTGAACGTGTAGGCACAGTAGAGCAGAATGCTGTAAAGGATTTCTATATTATCAAGTCTAAGATTGAGTTCCGCGACGAGGCAACCGGTTCGTCCATCATCGTATTACCCGACGAGAACTTCAGCTTAAATGTATTGGTATCTTACGACTCCACTATCATCCCCAATCAGTTTGCCACATTGGAAGATATGACGAAGTTCAAGGATGAAGTAGCCGCCAGCCGTACTTTCGTTTTTGTACGTGAAATAGAACCGCTGTTACAAGCCGGACTCATCAAAGGCGGCGACTTGGACAACGCCATCGTTATCTACGAGCGTGAAATGCCGCAGGATGCCTACGACAAACTTGCCGACGTAATGGGTGTTCCCCACATGGATGCCAAACAGTTGGGTTACATCAACCACAAGCCGTTGGTATGGCCCAATGAATGTGCACGTCACAAACTGCTGGATGTTATCGGCGACTTGGCGCTAATCGGCAAACCCATTAAAGGCCGTATCATAGCCACGCGTCCGGGGCATACCATCAACAATAAGTTCGCCCGCCAAATGCGTAAGGAAATCCGCCTGCACGAAATACAGGCTCCTTCATACGACTGCAACCGCGAACCTATTATGGACGTGAACCGTATTCGTGAACTGTTGCCGCACCGCTATCCGTTCCAACTGGTAGACAAGGTTATTGAGATAGGCGCCAACTATATTGTAGGTGTCAAAAACGTAACAGCCAACGAACCTTTCTTCCAGGGACACTTCCCGCAGGAACCGGTCATGCCCGGCGTATTGCAAGTAGAAGCTATGGCGCAGACAGGTGGCCTGCTTGTTCTGAACTCAGTAGACGAACCGGAGCGCTACTCCACCTACTTCATGAAAATAGACGGTGTTAAGTTCCGCCAGAAAGTAGTGCCGGGAGACACTTTGATTTTCCGCGTGGAACTAATGGCTCCTATCCGCCGGGGCATCTCTACCATGAAAGGCTATGTATTTGTAGGCGAAAAGGTAGTATGCGAGGCTGAATTTATGGCTCAAATAGTAAAAAACAAGTAAGTTAATTATGATAAGTCCCTTAGCGTATATTCATCCCGAAGCAAAAATCGGGGAAAACGTAGAGATTGCTCCTTTTGTTTTCATTGACAAGAATGTGGTAATCGGCGATAACAATAAGATTATGGCAAATGTCAACATTCTGTACGGATCACGTATCGGCAATGGTAACTCAATCTTTCCCGGAGCCGTAATCGGTGCCATTCCGCAAGACCTGAAATTTAGAGGAGAAGAGACTACTGCCGAAATAGGCGATAACAATATTATCCGCGAAAACGTAACAATCAACCGGGGTACAGCCGCCAAAGGAAAAACAATCGTAGGCAATAACAACCTGCTAATGGAAAGCGTACACGTTGCCCACGACGCCCTCATAGGAAGCGGTTGCATTATCGGTAACTCAACAAAAATGGCTGGAGAAATCGTTATAGACGACAACTCCATAATCAGTGCCAACGTCCTGATGCACCAGTTCTGCCGCGTAGGAGGTTTCGGTATGATACAAGGCGGATGCCGTTTCAGCAAAGATATACCGCCGTATATCATAGCCGGCCGGGAGCCTATTTGCTATGCAGGTCTCAACATTGTGGGACTGCGTCGCCGCGGTTTCTCCAACGAAACGATCGAGGCCATCCATGATGCCTACCGCATCATCTATCAAAGCGGAATGAACAATACGGACGCTTTGAAGAAGATTGAAAATGAAATGGAAATGACACCCGAAATCAGCTATATTGTAAACTTTATACGTGAATCAGCTCGCGGCATTATTCCTGCAAGTAAATAAAAAAGTTAACATTATGATATATAGATTTACTCTCATCTCCGACGAAGCGGACGACTTCATCAGAGAAATACAGATTGATCCGGAAGCTACATTCTATGACTTCCACGAGGCTATCCTGAAATCAGTAGGCTACGCCAACGACCAAATGACTTCTTTCTTCATCTGCGACGACGATTGGGAAAAAGAGAAAGAAATCACTCTCGAAGAAATGGATGACAATCCGGAGATAGACAGCTGGGTGATGAAAGATACTCCAATCAGCGAATTGGTAGAAGACGAAAAGCAAAAACTGCTGTATGTATTCGACTACATGACAGAACGCTGCTTCTTTATCGAGCTCTCTGAAATCATCACCGGAAAGAGTATGACCGGAGCCAAATGTACAAAGAAAGCGGGAGAAGCACCCAAACAAACCATCGACTTTGAGGAAATGACTGCTGCCGGCGGTTCGCTTGATTTGGACGAGAACTTCTACGGCGACCAAGATTTTGACATGGAGGACTTCGACAAAGAAGGCTTTGGAGGTTTGGACGAAGGTGCCGCTGATATTCCTTACGAAGAAGACAAATTCTGATAAACCGGTTCGGGCGAATAATAATTTGCTCCAATGATAATGGAATATCCCATGAGGATATGCCCGTTTCGGAGGATGCAACTGTTCTTCGCCCGAATTATTTTATTACGGCCTCATGAAAACATTGATAGTACTTATAGGACCTACGGGAGTGGGTAAGACGGAACTCAGCCTCCGCCTGGCGGAGCATTTCAGAACATGCATAGTTTCTGCCGATTCAAGACAACTTTACGCCGATTTGAAAATCGGTACGGCTGCCCCCACTCCGGAACAACTGCAACGTGTACGGCACTACTTTGTCGGTACACTGCAACTTACCGACTATTACAGTGCCGCCCAATATGAAACCGAAGTGCTGCAGCTTCTTGAGAAACTCTATACCGAGCATGAGGTCGTACTCCTGACAGGAGGCTCCATGATGTACGTAGATGCCGTATGCAAAGGCATTGACGACATTCCCACCGTAGATGCCGATACCCGCCGGATGATGCTTCACAAATACGAGACAGAGGGGTTGGAGAACCTCTGCACCGAACTGAAGCTGCTTGATCCGGAGTATTACAAAACTGTAGACTTAAAGAACCACAAACGGGTAATACATGCCTTGGAAATCTGTTATATGACCGGAAAGACCTACACCTCTTTCCGCACGCAACAAAAAAAGGAACGCCCTTTTCGTATCATAAAAATAGGTCTCACACGTGACCGTCAAGAGTTGTACGACCGCATAAACCGACGCGTGGAACAGATGATAGCCGACGGACTTGTGGAAGAAGTACGCAGCGTCTATCCTTATCGGACGCTCAACTCCCTGAATACAGTGGGTTATAAGGAAATATTCAATTACCTTGACGGCGAATGGACACTGCCTTTCGCCATTGAGAAGATTCAACAGAATTCCCGCATCTACTCCCGTAAACAAATGACATGGTTCAAACGGGACGAAGAAATAAGCTGGTTCAATCCCGGACAAGAGGAAGAAATACTTGCTCATATCGAGAATTGCATGGCCCAGGACAAAGATAAATAATCAATCCGGATTAAGCGTATCACATAAAAGAAATCAGTCCTTACAACACAGTAGGTTGCAAGGACTAACCGATAAGATGTATAACCGACTCAGTTATTCGGTATATCCCTTTAAGGTAATCAACAAAACACCGTTTTGCCCCTTTTCCCCATACTTCTCTTCCAGTATAGCCTTATCTTTCAGTACAGTTATACTTTTTATTCTATCGGGATTCAGGGCGCGCATCACCGCCCAATCCACTTCTTTACCATTTACAATACAAAGCGGCTGCTTACCCTCCGCGTAAGAAAAAGTTACCCCTTTATCTAGTTCTCCGGCAGTTGAACCGGAAGCCTCAACCAATTTCAAGCCGAGAGCATCCCCCGTCAACCTGAACATAACGGGTAGTGTATAACTCACTGCTACCGCTTTTCCACGTTGCATGCCCGGCATCCACCTAGGCATAGATTCTATCACGCGGATAGCCTCCGCATCCAACTCAGGATCTACGCCACGAAGAATATGCGCCTTTTTAATGTCACCATCCTTACTAACGATAAAGCCAACAACCACCCTACCTTGCACCTTGTTCTTCTGCGCCTCCACCGGATAGCGCATATTCTTCGCCAGATATTGCATCAAGGCTTCCATTCCTCCCGGAAATGAAGGCATCTGTTCTACAACATTAAATACCGGTTCTCTGTCTTTCACACTGTCTTTAGAAGCATAGCCCACTACCACCAGTTCGTCCATTTGTTGCACTGCCACCTTGCTTTTCCGGTTCACAGAGTCTTTCGGAACTGACTGCACAGGCAATAACTGTCCGGAACTTTCCGCAACTTTTGTTTCTACAATTGCCGTTAAATCATTAACTTTGACGGCAGAAATTTCTTCCACTGTTTCAGACACTTCGGGACGGGCAAAAGCTGTTACTGCAATAGCAGCTACCGGAAGTACATAGAGATACTTCAAACGTGCCCACGGACTTGATTTTTCTTTTAACATCATAGTGATACGTTTTTTAAGTTTACTGTGATTAAAGCTGTTGGCCATAGAGTAGAGCCTTGTGCCAACGGCTTTTTTTATTAATAATAATTGATATTGTCTCGCATCCACACCCTCATTGATAACAGTTTCATCAGCTTCGTATTCATGGATATTCTGTAACTCCTGTTTCAACAGCCACGCTGCCGGATTAAACCATTGAAAGAATATGCATATATCCGCCGCAAACAAATCCCATGAATGGCGGTTACGAATATGCGCCAGTTCATGAGTAAGGATCTCCCTGCCGTTCTCATGCAAGTCTTTCTGTGAAATAACGATATATCTCATCCAACTAAATGGTGAAATATCCCGTTCATGCACTATCAAAACCGCCTTAACAACCGTTACAACATAATCACTAACCTTCTCTCTCCTACCCGACTTCAACAATACCCATAAGCCAAACAACGAATATATATTGCGGAGCATGAAGAAAAGAATACCGAACAGATATACCAGCAACAATCCCTGTATCCACGTAAGCACATTCTCCTGCACCTGCACTGCATGAGTTTCCGTACCTGCCAAATCTGCCAACAACAGCCACTGCTCCCACGTCATCATAGTCTGATACATCTCAACCGGCCGTCTCACACTGACTTCTACAAACGGCAACAGACAAGATAACAGCAGAATCCCCAACAGAGCAATGCGATTGAAACGATGAAACGTCTCACGGCTCAACAACAAACGGTAAAACAGATAAAATACCGCCAGACAAAAGGATGATTTAAGTATATAAACAAATAGTATGCCCATAGAAGTATACGTATTGACGGTTACTATTCCGAAAGTTTGCCTTTTTCCACATCCTGTATCAGTTGCTTCAAGTCGTCCAGTGAAAATTCTTCCTCATTCACCAGTGATGACACCGCACTCAAATAGGAATTATTGAAATATTTGCTAATGACATTCTTCAATGTTCCTTTCTTAAAGTCCTCCACACTTACCATTGCATAATACTGATACGTGTTGCCAAACGTGTTGTGATTCAGAAAACCTTTTTCTTCAAGCCCTCTTACTATGGTGGAGAGTGTATTGAAATGCGGTTTGGGTTCTTCATAGAACGCCAGTATCTCTTTCACAAACAGCGGTCCTTTTCTCCAGAAAAAACCCATAATTTCTTCTTCTTTTGCAGTCAGTCCTTTCATAGCTATTCTTTCTTTTTTCACAAAGAACTAAATTATTTAGTTACAAAACTAATTTATTTAGTTAATATAAACTAAAGACTTTAGTTCAATGATAAATAATGACTGTGTGCAGACTCAAAATACCTACAAATAGCGATTGCAATTCTCGAAGAAAAACCGTTACTTTGCGCTCGGAACACATAGTGAAAAGGAATAACTTACAATGAATGAACAACATAAATACCGGGCTACGGACAAGATGAGCGATCTCATCTGCGATAACTACTCCTTATTAATGGTGATGAGCCGCTTCGGTTTGTCGCTTGGATTCGGAGACAAGAGCGTAAAGGATGTCTGTGAGAGCCAGCATGTAGACTACCGCACTTTCCTCGCCGTAGCCAATTTCATCAGCGAGGAGCAATACTCTTACAGTATTGACAACGACTCATTCTCTATTCCGGCACTCATGGATTATCTGAAGCGTGCGCACACCTACTTTCTCGACTTCAACCTGCCTGCCATGCGCCGCAAACTGATAGAAGCCATAGACTGCTCCAGAGACAACGATGTGGCCTACCTCATTCTCAAATTCTTTGATGAGTATGCCAAAGAAGTGCGCCGCCACATGGAATACGAAAATGAAGCCGTCTTTACTTACGTAGAACAGTTACTGCAAGGCAGACTGTCCGACGAATACGACATTGCCACCTTTGCCAGTAAGCACAATCAGATAGATACCAAACTGAAAGAGCTGAAAAATATCATTATCAAATACTATCCCGAAAAAGAAAACAATAATCTCCTGAACGCCGTCCTGTTCGACATCTTCAACTGCGAACAGGATCTTGCTTCACATTGTCAGGTGGAAGATTATATGTTTGTTCCTGCAGTAGCACAAATAGAAAAAAGGCTGAAAGATGAACAATAATATTTCTCTGAAAATAGTTGTTGCAGAAACTTCGGTCATTGTACGAAGTGGTCTTGCAGCAGTGCTCAAACGTATTCCCAATCTGAACGCACATCCCATTGAGGTGTCTTCACCGGAAGCGTTACAGAACTATACTTATCTCCATACTCCCGACATTGTAATCGTAAACCCTACTTTCGGCGGCTGGTTCGACCTGCCTTCCTTTAAAGCGGATCACAGTAAGAACAGCACCAAATACATTGCATTGGTATGTTCCGTCATAGACAACAATGCTTTGAAAGAGTATGATGAAAGCATTGCTATCTGTGACGATCTTGAAGCAATTACCGGTAAAATCAACCACCTTCTCCACGCTGAAGAGGAAGAAGAGAAAGACAACGAACAGGAAACGCTCAGCCAACGCGAAAAGGAAATCATTACTTGCGTTGTAAAGGGCATGACCAATAAAGCGATTGCCGACAAACTGTATCTCTCTATCCACACCGTCATTACTCACCGCCGCAACATTGCACGCAAGTTGCAAATACACTCTCCCGCCGGTCTCACCATCTATGCCATTGTGAACAAACTGGTGGAATTGCAGGACATCAAAGATTCACTATAAAAGGAGTCACACAACGAGCTCGCAATCAACAGCATACATATACCAAATCAAGATCATGCTTTGGTACGAAGAATACCTTACTGTGGTACGGCTTGTACCACAGTAAGGTATTCTTCATACCATAGTAAGGTACACGTCGTACCATCTGATGGTACAAACTCTACCAACCTTTAGCATATACCGAAACCTTTGAACTTATTTTTTGCAGAGCCTGTCTGGAAGAAATAATACAGCCTGATAATTCAGGGGTATTCGTGTGGAATCATAAATAATCCCCGTCTCACGATATCGCATCGGAAAGCGGGGATCCTTTTATCTTCATAAAAGTGGTTACGTAATTATGACTAACTAATTCATTCTTTAAATCTGATATTGCAAAGATACGCCATTGCATCCGATGCCGCAATCACTCGATATAGGTATATTAAAGAACGGCAGTCATTATAAATAGGTAACATCACCGTTCTAATCAGGCATTTGCATAGCTATGCATGCCACCCAAGACGTAATTCACCCCGAAATAGGTCATCAATACTGTAAGGAAAGCCGCAATCATATAGATGTGAAAGAACAACGGCCTGCGGAAAGCGGACAGGCTCTTCGAATGAAACGCCATTCCGTACACGAGGAACGTGATTAATGCCCAAACCTCTTTAGGATCCCACGCCCAGTACCGCCCCCACGACACGTTTGCCCAAACAGCTCCCATGAAAATGCCTGCACCCAAGAAGAAATTCGCCGGATAGAGCAAGAGACGGCTGAGAAGCATCAGCATCCTCTCATGTCTGCGAATGCACAAAGCAAGTATTCCATTCAGCATTATAAAGGCAAAAAGCGCATAGGACATCATTATCAGCGAAACGTGCATACTGAGCCATGGAGACACAAGTACAGGCATCAAAGGGGTAATCTGCGGATTCATCTGCCCCAAATGGGCAACGAGTAACGCAAATCCCGAAAGCAGAAAACCGAAAGGAACCGTAAACGGAAACCTACGGCGAAACAAGCACGCCAACACCAGTGTACACAAAGCCATAAACTGCATCGTCTCATATCCGTTGCTCAACGGAATGCGTCCGCCCACATACCAACGCAGACCATATCCAAAGAGCTGGAAAAGGAATGCCGCATAAAGAGCCACAACAAGAAAACGGTTTATCCGGCGTGACAAACCACTCCGCTCCGAAGAATGGCGCAGACCGCAATATACCAAATGGAAGAATGCCAGCAAACCAACCGTCAGATTGAACATGAACAGGCATTTACTGAAAGGAATACGGTTGTAGATAAGCTCCGCACGTATCTTTGACAATGGCAACGGCTTCACGCTGCCGTCTTTAGGCAAAGGGCGAATCAAGGTTCCCTTTTGGAGCATCAGAATTAATCCCACCTTTTCGTCCGTTTCTACGATTGCCTTTTCCAAAGGGGACATTTTCCGGCCGGTTTCCAGTCTGCCCTGCCAGAAGTCTTGCAAACGATACCGCTGTCCGTCAAACAAGTCGGCCACAGAAGCATAAGGCGTCTTCAGGTTCAACAAACGGCATAGCTCCCGATTCTTAATATAAATCATCGGTTCGTACTGCCACACTTCCGGACGCAGCAACCATCCGCCGATAATCTGTTCGGGAGTTAAACCCGCATAGGACGGCCGTCCTGTCAGTTTCACCACAAAATCACGAGCAAGCGTATTGAAGGGCACTACCCTGTCATGGTAAATAACCTGTTCACAAGCCAGACTATCCGCCTGCCTGATGCTTAAAGCCGGAAGCGTCCGTCCCTGCACCTGCATACTTCCCGCCAACAGCAAAAGACAGAACACGCCCCCCTTCCTAAGCAACGGATGATTCATCAGCCTGCGGAATTCTCCCCTATGGCTGAAGAGTAGTCCAATCATAGAAATTCCCAGCAGTACATACCCTGCATAGGTAGCTCCTATTCCCCAAGGGTCATAGTTCACTGTCAGCCAACTACCTCGCTTGTCTTCATCAAAAGACGACTGATAGAAGCGAAAACCCTGTTCGGACAGGATGCGGTTCATGGAAACGGTGCGGCTGCAAGAGGCACTGTCCGTATCCTGCCCCGACCGCAAGATACGAATATGGCTGACATAATCCGCAGGAGCTTCCGTACCGGGATAGTGTTCCACCCGAAAGCTGTCCAAGAGTAATGTAAAGGGTAAATCTATCCTCCGGCCGCTCTCCTGTTCCACAAAGCTACCTACTTTATTTCCTACGGTAAGGTGCACATATCCTTTCCGGCTGCCGACAAACGTAAGCATGGCTCCCGCCAAAATCACAAGGAAGGAACCATGCAACAACAATGTGGGAAAATGCTTCCATAGCTGCCGTCTGATGAATGCCATAACAGCCAGAGCAGCCAGAATCCCCCAGAGACAACAAAACCAAAAAGTATGATATATATACTTTTCTACAAAATCTGTCCCGCATGCCTGCTCCAGGAAAGTAGCTATGGCAAGCAGACATACGAGGCAGATATATACAGCGATGAGTAATCGTTTCAAGTTATGTGACATCAGTTATTGGCCTGATTAAGTATGAATGCTGACTATTATCCGGTTCTTGTTTCAATTCAGAAAGGAGCATACTCCTTGTTTTCAAGCGCCTTTACCCCCATGCACTCCATTTCTATCAGCCAGCCCGGACGGCATACCGGCGCATGGACAAACACTTTGGGAGTAGCGGGGAAACGCTTGTCATACATCTCCTTGACGACTGCATAATCAGCAATATCACGCAAATAGACAATCATTTGCCCCAAATCATCGAACGTACAGTCCGCTTCCTTCAAAAGGGCCTCCACGTTTTCCCACATCCGTTCGGTCTGCTTGCGGATGTTGCCTGGATGCACCACTTCGCCCTTGTTGTTGATGCTTGCCGTACCGGAAATGAAGACTTGGCGGCGGTCGCCGTAGTCCACATACGTGCCGCGTTCAAAACTGACGCCATACTCATAAGTGGGATTCAGATACGCGGGCGCATACAGAAAATGAACCTGTCCGGACTGTATCCCATCGACGGCATACGTATCCATCAGCACCGACACTTTCGGGTCGGCATGGCGCCCGCCGATACCGGTGCTCGAAATGTAGTGCGTCTTCTCCGTCAGGTTCTGTGTAATGAACACTTCATTGCGAGCTTTCACCACTCCGGCATAGTTCACGTCCACATTCTGCACGAAAAACCAAGTACGGATACAATTGTCTGCCAATTTGCATCCCTGTTCCATAAGCTGCATCACGTAGTCATTCAGCAACAGGCGGGTTTGATATTCGGAGTTGGCCGCACGATTGAAGGCATTGCCACTCCAAAGATGGCGGTAAGCGCCATGCCTCACCTCAAATAATCCGTTGTGAAGCACTCTTGTCTGTACTCCGGACTGCAAATACACCCATAATGCAATCTTGGTTCCATTCAGCGGCGGCTGCTCCACAATGGAAAGTGCGCAGTCCGAACTCTCGGTGGTAAGCGCCAGCAGCATATCCGATTGGTTGGCGGCATCGCTCAGGAAATAACGCTTGAAAACAGCAACAGCACCACGTATTTCACCCTCTAGTAAAGCGAAGTAAGCATTCACTACTGCATTCAATTGTTGCTCGTATGTGTCTTCCGGGCAACGTGCATGTATCATCACATGATATTCCGAAACCCCGTTGTCCGCATCATATTTAAAGATTTCGGCTGATGCATTTTCAGTTTGCCTTTGTTGTCTATTGTTCATTACAATATTGGTTTTCGTTATTGTTGGTAAAGTTATTCTTCGGCTCCGGAGTCTATCCAGTCCTTAAGCATTTCCAATGCTATCGACGATTCTATCTCTTGCGAATGGTCGTGTCCCCACTCCTTGCTGATAGGGGAAGCAAGGATCTGATACAACATGCTTTCATCGGAATTTCCCGGACTGACCCGCATCCATTCTGGGCTTACAACGGAAGGACGGTTGACCAAGCCATCATAGCTGACACCTTCTTTCAAGTTCAGCCCAGCAGCGGCAGTCGTACTGGTTCCATGACAACCTACACACGACTTACCAATAAAAATCCCCTGCTGAACGGCATTGAACATACCGGCATCGATTGTCCCGGCATCCAATTGGGTAGTATCTGCATCTACAGTAGAAAAATCTTGCGTGTAAAATGAATACACGCGCTCGCGTATACGGTTTGTCACACAAAGCTCAATAGAGGTAACCTCTTCGCCGATTCCGGCCATCAGCAAGTCTACGTCACCATTATTCGGAATAGATTTTGCAATCAGCGAATACTCCTTCTCATTGTTGAAACCTGCAAGAACCACCGTATAACCGTCCGGCCATGTATCCACTCCGCTCATATTCACGTGCAGTTTCACTACACGCCCTTCTTCCGGAACAATGAGCCTGTCCTGATAGAGCCTGCCCTCGTCGCAGGAAGCGAAAACGAATATGAACAACGATAAGAAAAGAATATGTTTCTTCATAGATAAATCCTTTTTTCAATCTGTTAGAATGTGTATTGCAGCAAAACGGTCGCGGAATGCGTGGCCAGCCCCAAGTTATCATTATCGCGGTCGAGCTGTGTGTCATGTCCCCAACGGGCTGTATACTGATACATAGCCTGCAACTTCAAATTGCAACCTTTGAAGAAATAATTCATACCCACAGCCGGCATGTTCAGGAAACCGTCGTCACCGGTACCGTTACGGTTGAAGAAGTCGTAACGTGCGGCTACCTGAACACGAGGAGCCACAAAATAACCGCCCTGCACATAACCGCCTAAATAATGATATGTCTCATCAATCTTCTGACGTTTGGTGAAACCTACATTCATATAATACGCCTCGGCAGCCAAATAAAGTTTGTTCTTCAACATGGCAAACTCCAATCCGACACGCATGTCGTTTGTACTCTCATTTTCACTCTCTACATTAACAGAACCGGACAGGCCGAAAAGCATCTTATCTTCATGCAGGCGGTTCGGATTACCTTGCGTAGAAGGCATCACTCCTTTAGGCATATAAGTCAGACGACCTGCATAGAGCAAAGACGGAATGTGCCAGTCGTCACTGATAGTTTTTGATGCTGTATTCACAGAAATTCCCGTACCGTTGAACAAGCCGACCTCATAGCCGAACTTCTCGCCTATCAATCCATGCAGTTCCACTCCCAGGTCAAAACCGGTAGCCATGTTCGGGGTAACAGCATTCAGCGAATAAGGCATGATGACTGGAGAAGTCAACGAAACCGGCAACTGCGGCAGTAATGTCTCGCCCAACGTAGTCAGGTAGGCATGCGAGAAAGGTGTCTTGAACTTGCCTACACGCAATGCCAGCTGCTTCTTGAACTGCACGTCAAACCAGGCCTGCTGCAACAAAGCACCACCGCTGGCCGCCGCATTGATGGATAGGTTGAAAGACACTTTTCCGAAAGCCTTACCCGTAAAGCCCAACACCGCATAAGGCACCGAGAAACCGGAATTGGCGAAATTATCCTGATTATATGCCTTATCTAAGCCTTCATCATCATACCAGTTCAGATTGGCGCTTGTCTGTACCAGCAAATAGGGTTTGAAAACAAAGTCGCCTTTCTTGCTGGAAATAGTAAAACCTTCCCTCCCGGCCAACGACACCACGCCATTCTCCGTATCTTCTTCGTGCTGTGCCATTGCCATCAACGGCATAGCGGCAAACGAAGCCAATAATATTAATTTCTTCATACGATTATATCGTTTCTTATTTAAATACTGTGTAACTTGTTATTATAGTGAATTGATAAATGCAACCAACGCATCACGATCTTCCTTACTCATATTCTTAAACAGATTCTTGGAAGCCTCCGCCTCACCACCATGCCACATAATGGCCTCAACCAAATTACGGGCACGCCCGTCATGCAGAAAATAAGTATGCCCGTTTACAATCTCCTGCAAGCCGATACCCCACAACGGAGTGGTACGCCATTCATTGCCGCGTGCAAGACCACTGACATAGTTGTCATTCAATCCCACACCCATAATTTCCGAACCCATATCATGGAGCAGGAAATCCGAATACGGATGAATGGTCTGGCTGCCCAACCAAGGGAGCTGCGTTCCCATCAACAAAGAGCTGCCGCGCGGTTTGGTATGCAAGGTGGTGACATGGCAAAGGTGGCATTTGGCTTCATAGAACTTCTGCTCGCCTTTGATAACCTGTTCGTCATCCACATTGCGGCGGGCCGGTACCCCCAGGCATTGCAAGTAGAGGTCCACATCCTCCATATCCTCTGCCGATACATCCAACTGATCATAAGACAGCCCCATCATACTGCCCTGTTCCATTTGCAATTGCCCTTCACAGATTTCTTCCGGATAACGGCTGTTGGTAACTCCCAAATCGCTGGAGAAACCCAATTCTACGGTCAGGTCTGCATGCTGTGCCTTGTTACCCGACAATCCCAAACTCTTCACACCTTTCTCCGTAATGTAATTACAGCGTCCGCTAATGCCGTATTCGGGATAATTGCTTTTGGCAGCAAGCGCCTCAATCTCTTTCGGATCGAGCGCCATCATCTGTCCCATTCCCACATGCCGCAGGGGGATGCGAACCGTACAGAACAAATCCTCCGGTTTTATTTCTTCCGCATACCAGTCCGTTATCGTATAAGTAGGCTTGGCAAGCTGATAAGGAGTACCGTCGGGAAACTTAAAATCTTCATAGGTATATTCCACTTTCAGCTTTCCTTCCGCCTTTACGCCATAAATGGACTGGTCGTGAAGCACACGCCCGTAATTGGGAAAGAAAGCACCGTTCTTGCGGGTGATATATATCAGCATAGAAGAGAAACCGCTACTGCCCGATCCTCCCTCACTCCATAACGTAGGACGCGTACGACCTGCGTTATGATGGCAACTGCCGCAAGAATATCCGGCATAGACAGGTCCTAAACCGCCGCCCGTTCCGTTAGTGCTGGTACGGACATCATCGTAAAGTCCGTCTCCGTTATTGAAACGTGAGTTATAGACTCCCGTCACCCAGTCGGCCGGAGTGTCGTATGCCTTGGAAGAACGCATAAATACAGTGGCCGTACCGGCAGACAACTCATAACCGCCCGGTACTTCTATATCCAATATATCATAAGTATCGCCCTCACAAGCACAGCAAAGCAACAAGCCAAGCAGCAATGGAAACAAACGTTTTTCTAAATCTCTCATAAGCAACAGAGTTTATTTTACACAAAATATCAGAACACAACAAATAGGTAAAGGAGACGACAATACACTCCTTTACTTATTTGTCCACACAATTATATCCGAGATTTATTCCGTCGGTGCCGTACGAGGATCGCCATCCTTGAAAAGAAGGAATTCCAATGTATGAAAGCCACGAACATTCTGAGCGGATGCAATGCTCTCTACCGGATCACCGTTTTCATCGGTAATGAATTCGCCGTTCCATTGTAACTTGGTGAAGTCTCCCGAGTTCAGGATATTGACAATCGCATCCGCATCCAGCGGCCAGCTATCCATATTGGGGTCCAAACCTTTATCGGCTACAGGACCGAACAAGAACGCTTCACTTGTTTCCCATGGCCTACGGGCAACAATCCATTGGGCCGCAGCAGCCTTAAAGTTCGCATCGGTCGGATTTTTCTGTAAAGTGCTTACTTTCTCCAACAGAACAGCTACTTCATTTTTCAAATCCAAATAAGTGGGAAGTACCACATCGTTCACATAAGTACTCACAACGCCGTCCAATGCTGCATCATTATACGTATCTTTCTTCTGAGTAATCTCCGGAAGTAGTCTGTTATTCAACAAATCAGCCAAATCCGCACAAGCTTGTTGGGCAGCCAATGCTTCTGCACTACTGATATGGTTACGGAAAGGAGCAGGAATAGCCAAGATAGCGTCATGAGCTTTCTTGATGGCTTTCCGGACATCATCTGCCAACTCAATATTATTGCCTTTGACTACATTATAAATAGAGTTTGCAGCGATTACGGAATTTGTCAAATCCATTACATCATTATTCACTCTCACATCTCTCGTTCCGCAAATCGCACTGTAAATAGAAATGATATTGTTTGAATAATCCTCGCGGGAGTGCCAGCTAAACCAAGATTCCACAGCATACAAGGCATCTTGTGACTTTCCTGCTACATACAAATCGTATGGGTCGCCGATTTTTGCATCACCTACCTCATTGGCTATATCCCAGCAGCCTTCGATAATCTGCTGAACGCAGTTATTGGCAGTACCAAAGTAAGCCGAATTATTATGATTGATAAAAATCGAAGCATAGGATTCTCCACCGTTATAGCTGGTTTTCCAATCATCATAAAGCGTTGCGGCATCTTCTTTCAACAGATTAGTAACGTTAATCATGTAGCTATACCACTTGGAAGCATTATCTTTGGTAATGTTAATTTCTTCTATAGCGCCATTACCATTTCCATTAGAAGGATCATCGCCATCACTACATGCGGACATCATTCCGCCCAAAGACAGCATGCAAGCTGCAACGTACAAAAAATACTTTTTCATTTTCATTGTTATTATTTGAGATTAATGCATTATTTCTTTATAAACCAACCGACATAGGCGATACCGATGGAAAACTCGTTTTCACTATTGTATTTGCCTTTGCCGAATACCTTGCCCGTACCGATTTGGCGGGTCATATAATCAGCCTTTACCACCAGATTGGGCAAAGCATACCAGTTCAGGCCGGCAGTCCACATACTCACCTGATTTCTCTTGTCCATAGGAAGCTGGCCTTTTTCTCCTTCTTCCTGAGGATTGTAATATTCATAACGGGCAAACGGATAGATGACAGGCACTTTCTTACTGTCGTTGCAAATAGAACGGAGATTGATGCCGACCTCACCGGCATAGCTCACAGCCCTCTTGGCAACTTGTACCACGCGTGTATAAGGAGAAGAATTGGACAAACCTTTATTCTTATTGCTGATAGCGGTAGCCCCTGTCAAATTGCCGAACACAAAGTTCGTGCGAGCCGTTACATACTTATTCTTGTACTGACCGTCGACGGTATAAATGCGTAACGGTGCTTTTACCCCGGCATAAGTAGCAACTTTATCGGAATTGGATGCTGTATTGACACAATAATAGAAAGAGCCGCCTATGCGCAAACCCGGTACACCTCTATAATCCAAACGAGCAACATAAGCGGGAGAAGTAAAATTATCCACCTCAAAGAAACCCTGTTTTCCACCTGCAACCCAATTATTTCGGTCAAAACCATTCGCATTCAGTCCCACCACAACCAATGCCTGATAATCGAATGTAGCATATCCCCTGCCGAAAGAACCGAAGAACTCGATACCCGTTTCATGCCAGGTGGAAGGAAGAATGGTTGTCTCACCTTCCGGACGATAAGTTCCGAAAAAGTTGACAGGCTCATGGTGTGCATTAGTGAGGCCTACCGGCACAATCAAGTGCCCGGCACGAACATTAAAAGCAGGATGTATCAGACGTGTTATATGGAATTGTTCCAAAGCGACCTCACCGCCTTTCTCTATCTCCGTTTCATACTCTCCATTTTCGGAATTTTCCAATTCTACAGCCGTACCGGTACCACCGGATTCAAATTCTATTTCAGCTCCCAGTATCCATTTGGAATTGAACTTATAATCGAACGCCAATACAAAACGCGGGATAGCAATCGTATTACGATGATCGTCCGAATTGCCTCTATTGCCACCAAAGAAACGGTTGATGCCGTAATCTTTAAAACTGGCTACCATTTCTCCATATCCACCGAAACGGAATTTCTTGTAGCTGTCACCATCCGGAGTACTTGTCACTTTTTTCTTCAGTGTACTCTCGGCAGTATCACCTTTTGCGCTTGCTTCATCGGGTTCCCCTGCCCATAAAGCATTGGCCGATAACGCAAGACACAATGCTAATAAACTCGTTAATTTTCCCATCTTTTATCTTAATTTTTGTTGGGACAAAGGTAGGGGTAGTTAAAAACGGTAACAATACCTAAAACGGAGTATAACTTAAAGATGAGATAATTATAATTAGGTATGTCTAATTAAAACAAAAAAATCCCTACTGCGCTCTGCAATAGGGATTAACAATCTAAGAAAACGATTTAAGCCTTATATCCTTGCCTTCTCTTCTTTAACCGCTGCGGACAATTGCCGCAAGGCCGTTTGCAAAACAGAACGAGGACAACCGACATTCAGCCGCATAAAGCCTTCTCCCGGTTTACCGAACATTGCTCCGTCGTTCAGAGCCAAATGAGCCTTTTCTGTAAAAAGCCTTACCAGCTCCTCTTGTGACAAACCCAACGCCCGACAATCCAAGAAAATCAGGTAAGATGCTTGCGGGCGTATCATACTGATGCCCGGAACATGCTCTTTCAGATAATTCTCCGTAAAATCTATATTACCCTCTACATAGCCAAGCATCTGCTCCAGCCACTCTTCACCCTGTGTATAAGCAGCCGCAGCACCGATATAGGCCAGCAGATGTCCTTCGCAAAACTCACCGGCTTCCATAAACTCACGAAAACGATGACGAATATCCTCACTAACCGCTATGGCATATGAACTACCCAATCCGGGCATGTTAAAAGCTTTACTGGGAGCCATGAAAGTAAGAGAAATCCTTGCAGCATCCTCAGATACAGTAGCAAAAGGATGATGCTTATAAGGAGGCAACGTTAAGTCCGCATGTATCTCATCCGAAATGACCATAGTCCCGCTATCTTTGCAGACAGTCGCTATCCGACGCAGTTCGTCAACCGTCCAAACACGCCCACCGGGATTATGGGGATTGCAAAGGATGAGTACCTTACATCCCTGAATATCCCTGGAAAATCGTGCAAAATCAATATGATAGTGACCCTCACACAAATCAAGCGGAGAGTAGACAACTTCACGTCCTAAACGTTCGGTCACCAGGAAAAAGGGGTGATATACCGGAGTCATCACCATTACCTTATCCCCCGGTCGGGTAAAACATTGCAAAGCAAAGGCCTGCCCCCGCACAATTCCGGGCACAAATGTCAGCATATCACGTGAGATGTCCCATTGGTGGCGCCGGTGCAACCAATTACAAATGGAAGTATACCATTCTTCACAAGCAAAGGTATATCCCAAAACCGCATGATCAAGGCGTTTGCGCAAAGCATCCATTACGAAAGGCGGCGTACGGAAATCCATATCGGCCACCCACATAGGAAGCAAATCATTGCGTCCCCATACCTTTTGTACACCGTCCCACTTTACGGAATCCGTACCGCGACGTTCAATTATTTCATCAAAATTATACTGCATAAGGTTCAAGTAAATTTAATTTGGAAAAAGACAATATGCTTTCTCATTAATATGCTTTGGATTTTCTATTTTAATCGGACAAAACAAAATTACCGCAAAAGTACGAAATATCTTCGCTTTTAAGTAAATTTGCCAACCAATTTAAAAGAGACATATATGATTAAAGCTCTGTTTTTTGACATTGACGGCACACTGGTGAGCTTCAAGACTCACCTGATTCCCACTTCCACCATCGAAGCACTGGAAGCCGCTAAGGCCAAAGGCATACAGATATTCATCGCAACCGGTCGCCCGCGCGTCATCATCAATAACCTCGCCCCTCTGCAAGACCGGAAGCTGATAGACGGCTACATCACCATGAATGGCGCCTATTGTTTTGTAGACAATACCGTCATCTACAAAAGCCCCATTCCGACAACCGAAGTGGACATACTGACAAAATTCTGCCACGAACGTAATATTCCCTGCATACTCGTAGGCGAACATGATATTTGTGCAAACCAACCGGGTGAGATTGTAACGGAAATATTCAATAATCAACTCAAAACAGACCCGATTGAACCACAACCCTATACCAACAACCATTCCAACAAAGAGTTTTACCAGTTAACGCCTTTCATCAATGCCGAAGAAGAGCAAATGATAGTACCCTTTCTTCCCAACTGTGAAATGGGACGCTGGCATCCGGCTTTTGTGGATGTCACCGCCAAAGGTAATACCAAACAGCATGGCATTGATGAAATAATCCGGCATTTCGGTATCCGCCTGGAAGAGACAATGGCTTTCGGCGACGGCGGGAATGACATCAGCATGCTACGCCATGCAGGCATCGGAGTTGCTATGGGCAACGCCAAAGACGATGTGAAAGTCATAGCCGATTATGTCACAGCAAGTGTTGACGACAACGGCATAGCCGATGCACTAAAACACTTTGGGATTTTGGAATAATTACTAATATCAATTACTAAATTACCGATAACTTGTCTTTTGTACCCGACACCCAGAACAAGGAGTTTCAAGATGCTTTGAACCTCATTCAGTACACTCGCCAGTCCGTTTTCCTGACGGGAAAAGCGGGTACAGGCAAGTCCACTTTTCTCCGGTATATCTGCGAGCATACCAAGAAGAAGCATGTGGTATTGGCTCCTACGGGAATTGCCGCTATCAATGCCGGAGGAAGCACATTACACAGTTTCTTCAAACTGCCGTTTTATCCTCTCCTGCCCGACAATCCCGACTTCAGCTTACAACGAGGTCGTATCCATGAATTTTTCAAGTACACCAAACCTCATCGTAAACTGCTCGAAGAACTGGAACTGATTATCATCGACGAGATTTCCATGGTGCGGGCAGACATCATCGACGCTGTCGACCGCATCTTACGTGTCTATTCACGCAATCTCCGGGAACCTTTCGGCGGAAAACAAATCCTGCTGGTGGGTGATGTCTTTCAGTTGGAACCTGTGGTGAAAGGAGACGAACGGGAAATACTGAATCGCTTCTATCCCACTCCCTATTTTTTCTCTGCAAGAGTTTTCAATCAGATAGATCTTGTATCGATCGAACTGCAAAAAGTCTATCGCCAAACGGATGCAACATTTGTCGGCGTATTGGACCACATACGAAACAATACAGTGGGCGCTACCGACCTTCAACTGCTCAACACCCGCTATGGCACACAAATAGAGGAGTCCGAAGCGGATATGTACATCACTCTCGCCACCCGCCGCGACAATGTAGACCATATCAATGACAAGAAACTTGCAGAACTACCGGGAGAACCCGTTACATTCAGCGGTGAAATCACAGGCGACTTCCCCGAAAGCAGCCTTCCCACCTCACAGGAACTGGTGCTCAAACCGGGTGCTCAGATCATCTTCATAAAAAATGACTTCGACCGCCGCTGGGTAAATGGCACAATCGGCATCATCAGTGGCTTCGATCCCTTTGAAGAAACACTCTATGTCATTACGGACGACGGCAAGGAGTGTGATGTGAAGCGGGAATCATGGCGGAACATCCGTTATAAATACAACGAGGAGAAAAAACAAATCGAAGAAGAAGAGTTGGGTACGTTTACCCAATACCCCATACGGTTAGCATGGGCCATCACCATTCATAAAAGTCAGGGACTGACTTTCAGCCGGGCGGTTATCGACTTCACCGGAGGAGTATTTGCCGGCGGGCAGGCATATGTGGCACTCAGCCGATGTACCTCTTTGGAAGGAATACAACTGAAGAAGCCCGTCAGTCGTGCCGACGTATTTGTGCGTCCCGAAATCATAGGATTTGCCGAACGTTTCAATAACCGCCAGGCCATTGACCGCGCCCTGAAACAGGCACAGGCAGACGTACAATACGCAGCGGCAACCAAAGCGTTTGATAAAGGCGACTTCGATACTTTCCTCAACGAATTTTTCAAAGCGATCCATTCCCGCTATGACATAGAGAAGCCTGTTGTGCAACGCCTTATCCGTAAGAAACTAAACATCATCAATCGGCTGCGCGAAGAAAACCGCTCTTTGAAGCAAGCGGCTATTGAAAAAGAAAAGTCTTTGGTGAAATACGCCCGCGAATACATCATCATGGGCGACGAGTGCCTCAAACTGGAGATGAAAGAAGCCGCCATGAAGAACTATGAAAAAGCCGTTGCACTCTGCCCCAAATTCAAAGAGGCATGGAAGAAGATTAAAAAATTAGAGAAAGAGATGCTAAAAAGGTGATTCTCTTGCTTTTGAGAATATTTACGAGTATTTTTACGCCCAACTTATTAATCCGATAGTATCATGCTTTTGAAACTTTATGAGAAAAACAACAGTGCGGCAGATTTACAACAAGTAATCGACATCCTGAACAACGGCGGAATCATCATCTACCCTACCGATACCATGTATGCTATCGGCTGTCATGGATTAAAAGAGCGTGCGATAGAACGCATCTGCCAGCTCAAGGCTATTGACCCGAAAAAAAACAATCTTTCCATCATCTGCTATGACCTGAGCAGTATTAGCGAATATGCCAAATTCGACAACAATACGTTCAAGTTAATGAAACGCAACTTACCGGGTCCTTTTACTTTCATCTTAAATGGTACTGTCCGTCTCCCAAAGATTTTCCGTAACCGTAAGGAAGTAGGTATCCGTATGCCCGACAACCCGATTATTCAAGAACTGGCACGCTTTCTGGATGCTCCTATCATGACCACAACCCTTCCCTATGAAGAAAACGAGGATATTGAATACTGTACCGACCCCGAATTGATTGATGAAAAGTTCGGCAATATCGTAGATTTGGTAATCGATGGCGGCATAGGCGGCATCGAAGGCTCCACAATAGTAGACTGTACCAATGGCGAAGCAGAAATCGTACGTCAGGGAAAAGGCTGGCTGGATGAAGGATAATAATTAGTCTCTCCATACTTTTCAAAACCTTTTCAGTCGTTGTTATGTTTCTTTCTCAAAAGAAGCAACAAACTTTATGAGTACAAAAGAACAATACTGGAAATATTCCCTGATTATCATCATCATTGGATTAGGAATCATACTGTTCAGACAGATTACCCCTTTCTTAAGCGGTTTATTGGGAGCATTGACCATTTATATACTGGTCAGACGCCAAATGATCTATTTGTCCGAGAAGCGAAAGATGAAACGGAGCATAGCTGCCACGATCATCACAGCAGAAGCTATTTTATGTTTTCTCATTCCTTTAGCATTGGTTGTATGGCTGGCAATAATAAACCTGCAAAACATCAATCTTGATCCGCAAGCCATTATCGCACCATTTGAACAAACGGCTGCTATCATCAAGGCAAAAACCGGATACAACATACTGGGAGGAGATAGCCTTTCTTTCGTTCTCTCATCCCTGCCACGCATCGGACAAACCCTAATGGGCGGCATCAGCAGCTTTGCTGTAAATATGTTTGTGCTCGTCTTCGTTCTCTACTTCATGCTGATAGGCGGAAAAAAAATGGAACAGTACGTCAACGGAATTCTTCCTTTCAATGAAACCAACACACAGAATGTAGTGCACGAAATCAATATGATTGTCCGCTCCAATGCCATTGGCATCCCCCTGCTTGCCATAATACAAGGCGGAGTAGCAATGATAGGCTATTGGATATTCGGCGCTCCCAATATTCTGTTTTCAGGCTTCCTGACAGGATTTGCCAGCGTTGTTCCCATGGTAGGCACAGCACTGATATGGGTCCCCATAGCCATATATATGGCATTGATTGGCAATTGGCTCCAAGCCATTGGCCTGGCAGCCTTCGGTGCCCTTGTCATCTCACAGCTTGATAACCTGATACGTTTTATTATCCAAAAGAAAATGGCGGACATTCATCCGCTTATCACTATCTTCGGAGTGGTCATCGGCCTTTCTCTTTTCGGATTCATGGGTGTCATTTTCGGTCCGCTGCTACTTTCCCTTTTCTTCCTTTTTGTCGATATGTTCAAAAAGGGATACCTGGATGGAGAAAAGTAACAAAAGGATATAGCTATAAATAAAACTGCCCATTCCTCCTATAACGAAAGAACGGGCAGACATTTATATGTAATACTCCTTTACTTCAACAAAGATGCCGGCTCCAGATGCTCAGCTTCGATATCCTTGAAGTAGCGATAAGTACCTACCTTCAACTCTACCGTAGCAGCATCGTCACAAACGATAATGCCCTTTTCGTGCATTTGCAGGGCACTGATTGTCCACATCTGCATGATAGGGCCTTCTACTGCATGATACAGCGCACGAGCTTTGTTATGACCGTTTACGATAATCATCACCTCTCTTGCACTGAGCACAGTACCCACACCTACTGTCAACGATGTCTTAGGCACTTTGTTTACGTCATTATCAAAGAAACGGGAATTAGCAATAATAGTGTCGGTAGTCAATGTCTTCTGACGAGTGCGCGAAGACAAGGAAGAACCCGGTTCGTTGAATGCAATGTGCCCATCTGGACCAATACCGCCCATAAAGAGGTCAATGCCACCGTATGACTTAATTTTTTCTTCATAGCGTGCACACTCCGCATCGAGGTCGGCGGCATTGCCATTCAAGATATTGGTATTTTCCGGTTTGATGTCAATGTGGCTGAAAAAGTTGTTCCACATAAAAGAATAATAGCTTTCGGGATGTTCCTTCGGCAAGCCGACATATTCATCCATATTGAAAGTCACTACATTCTGAAAAGACACGATGCCTTTCTTATTCAGGTCGATTAAAGCCTTATACATCCCCAAAGGAGAAGAACCGGTAGGACATCCCAATACAAACGGTTTTTCGGGTGTGGGATTAGCGGCTTTGATTTTGGCAGCTACATAATGCGCCGCCCACTGTGATACGGATTGATAATCCGGTTGAATGATTAGTCTCATTACAATTACTTTATTAGGTTAATAAATTTGTTCTATCATGAATTACAAAATACGAAGTACGCCAAATGAAACGGGGGAAAGAGAGACATCCGTAATTTGTAATTACTGATTATTTCCTGTCTTTCTTCAAACGTTCTGCCATAGCACGCGCCAAGAGTTCGCATTGCTCATAGGTGATGTCCTTCATAGCCTGCTTCATTTCCACCGGGTCACCTACGATTTCAAATTTACTTTTTTCAGCAAATTCACCCATGCGCTTCACTGCAGCACCTGCCCAACAGAATGAACCGAAATAGCCCAAATAACGTCCTTTCACCTCGCGTACCAGTATTTTGGAAAGCAGCGATTCTATTTCCGGATAAATCTGATTGCTATAAGTGGGACTACCCACAATCAGTCCCCGGTATTTGAATATATCGGCTATGATATAAGAAGGATTGCTCTTGCTGACATTGTGCATCACGATGTTCTTGATGCCCTGAACGGAAAGTTCCGCAGCTATTGCCTCTGCCATTTGTTCGGTATTGCCATACATGGAACCGTAGACTATGACTACACCTTCCTCAGCTGCATAACGGCTCAGACGGTCGTAAATACCGATAACCTTGGTTATATTGTCCGTCCACACAGGTCCATGAGTGGAACAAATGGTAGAGATAGGCAATCCGCCCAGCTTTGCCAAAGCTTTCTGTACAGGAGAACCGTATTTACCTACGATATTAGAATAGTAACGTACCATTTCATCCCAATACTTATCCAGATTCATACGCGTATCCAGGAAACCTCCGTCGAGCGTACCGAAGCAACCGAAGCCGTCACCGGAAAAAAGCACCCCTTCCGTTTCATCAAAGGTCATCATTGTTTCGGGCCAATGCACCATAGGAGTCATATAGAAACGGAGCTTATGGTGTCCTAAAGCCAGAAAATCCTCATCTTTCACCATATATTGCTCGCCCGTTACGCCATAAAATCCTTCTATCATACCGAAAGTCTGCTTATTGCCAACTATAATGATGTCGGGATAATGTTGTTTGATCAAGCGAATAGATCCGGAATGATCCGGCTCCATGTGGTTGATGATAAGATACTGAATAGGGCGTTCGCCAATGATACTTTTTATTTTCCGAAGATAAACCTCAAAGTAACAAATGTCTACCGTATCGATCAATGCAACTGTTTCATCGTCTATCAGGTAGGAGTTATAAGACACTCCATAAGGCAATGGCCACATACCTTCAAACAAATGCTTATTGCGATCATTCACTCCCACGTAGTGGATTTTTCCTTTTATCACTGTTTTTGGGTTCATTGTTTTTATCCTCTATTTAGATTGATTCCATATTTAGCAACGGCAAAAATAAGGCTTTTTTCTCACATTTCATACTTCTTCCCTTGATATGCATCAAGTTCTTTCATTCTTTTTTGAACCCGGTGGTTAAATTCATAATTTTTCAGTCCCCAGTCCGGTGCTATAAGTAAGTCTTTCGGAGACTGCGAAACAAAACGCTCCAAAACAATGTCCGGACGAAGATGTTCCACATAGTCTACAACAAGATCAATATACTCCTCTACATCAAAGAGGTGGAAGTCTTCGGGGTTCTGCTCATATTCCAAAGCCATACGAGTACCCCGTATCAGCTGTAACTGATGAATTTTCAGCGTAGTAAGCGGTAGTTGCGACAAATCATGCGCCTGTGCCACGATACTTTGACGGGTTTCGCCCGGCAAGCCCAGAATCACATGCCCACCTGTCAATATGCCACAAGCCGCCGTCCGGCACACTGCATCAGCGGTGGTCTGAAAAGTATGCCCGCGATTAATTCGGCGGAGTGTTTCATCACAAGTACTCTCAATGCCATATTCCACCAAAAGGAAAGTATGCTTATTGATGCTTTCCAAATACCGGAGCAGATCATCCGGCATACAATCCGGGCGAGTGCCGATGACCAGCCCCACCACTCCTTCTACTGACAGCGCCTCTTCATATTTCCGTTTCAAAGATTCCAATTCGCCGTATGTATTTGTATAAGCCTGAAAGTAGGCCAGATACTTCATTTCCGGATATTTATGGGCGAAGAAACGTTTTCCTTCCTCCAGTTGCAAACATATCGGTTTCTCTGTGCGGCAGTAGTCCGGATTAAAAGTTTGGTTATTGCAATAGGTACAACCGCCATATCCTTTATTTCCGTCACGATTGGGACAAGTGAAACCTGCATTCAACGAAATTTTCTGCACTTTATATGGGAAATAACGTTTCAGAAACGCGGGAAATTCATTATAACGAGATGTTGTACTCATAGTTCTATATATATTTAAAAGCAAAAATAGGTATTTTACATTATATATTACATTAATATAGGCAGCTTTCTCGTGTTTTTCATTTTCAGCCTGCTCAAACACAAAAAAAAGAACCTACTGACCGTCAGCCAGTAGGTTTCTTTATTCTATCTATTTAAACAAATAAAAGCGCCCTGTTTAGAAGGTATTAAAAACAGCAACCTCCCCATTCAGGAAAATAGGCTTACCCATCACATGTCAACCCTTTTTTTCTGCAAATATATTCCACACTCCAGCACTCAAAGCCGCACCGATGAATGGACCAATAATGAAAATCCAAAGTTGGCTTAATGCCTCTCCTCCCTGAAAAAGAGCAGGCCCTATACTACGTGCCGGATTGACCGAAGTCCCAGTATAACGAATACAAGCCAAGTGAACAAGTACCAAAGAAAGGCCAATGGCAAGTCCTGCAAAATTTCCTGCACCTTTCTGGGCATCGGTAGTACCCAGCACAACCAGAACAAACACAAATGTGAACACAACTTCAGCCAACAGACCACCCATTATGGAAACTCCTTCCTGACAGACATTGGCACCCGTTCCTACCAAACCGGCATTAGAAGTCAATCCCCAAAGAATCACAGAGCCTAAAATAGCTCCAATCACTTGAAACAGCATATACATACCTGCTTCTTTCCCACTAATGCGTCCGGACAGTAAACATCCCAAGGTTATTGCCGGATTGATATGACAACCGGAAATACCGCCAATAGTGTATGCCATAGCTACTACCGAGAGCCCAAAAGCAAGTGCGGTTCCTATCACCGTAGATGATAAATTGGGATCGGCTGATGTACATGATAAACTGATTGCTGTGCCACAACCCATGAGGACGAGAACCATAGTCCCGAACATTTCTGCAATGTACTTTTTCATAACTACAATTTATTAAATTAAACTTGTCGCGTTTCCATGTATCTCCACAAAAAGACTGCACAGTAAACACAAAATAACTTATGCCACAAATATAATATTTAAGTTACACATAGTTTATATTTCTTTCTTTAAAGTATGCAAGATCCTTCACTAATACAGAAAAAATGTTCAGAAATACCTCTAAATCTATTTTAGTAATCATCAGTTATAGCTTTATTAAATCGCAATTACTAACTTCGCAAACACTTTTGTAGAAACATAACAAAAGCATTGCAGATAACCGGTGGCCTGATAAAAACCACTGCCGAAGAGAAACGGTGAGACAATAATCTTTAAACTCAATAAGTATGATGAAACGAAGTTTTTTTACAGTTCTTTTTGCGTTAATCTGTACTTTGGGATTTTCGCAAGTATCTTTCAATGTAAAAGCAGGTCTTAACCTTAGCAGTTACATCGGTGAAAATTCAGACAACTCCAAATTCAAACCGGGAGTTCGTCTTGGCGTGGGAATGGAATACCAGTTCAATGAAATGGTGGCTCTGCAACCTTCATTATTCTTCTCTCAGAAAGGAGCCAAGTATTCAGGTGATTATAAAGGCAACATTGCAGATGCCGATGCAGACGTGAAAATAAATCAACTGTATCTTGAGCTTCCAATCAATGTACAATTCAGATTCAACATTGCAGACAATACTAATCTTGTCATTGCAACCGGTCCTTATCTGGCCTGTGGCGTAGGCGGAAAAGCAAAATTTGACGGAAATGCTTCCGTTGGCAGTGTTGAGGTAAACGGTTCCGAGAAAGTAGATACTTTCGGAGATGACGGATTGGACTATAATAGATTCGATGCCGGCTGGAACATCGGCCTCGGAGTAGAATTCGGGCAGATTCTCGTGGGATTTGATACCCAGCTCGGTTTCTGTAAGATAATGGATGGCGATGCTCCTCACAATGCAAACATTGGCATTACCGTAGGCTATAAGTTCTAAAAATCGTTTTTTTCTTTACCTAAACCGCCCTCGTTGCTGTGTGATACGACATTCCACTGTAACGAGGGTTATTTATATATGTTAAAAGTGCTTTCTGTCAAAAGGCCAACAACAAAACTGCCCCCTCTTAATAACACGCAAATATCAGACATGTAAAATCAACAAAAAGTCACCAGTAAAAGACAAGCAGGGAATTTATCATTTATTAATTAGATTAGATTTTCTCTTTATCGTATATTTGTACCCAATAACCGAATTAAGAGATATGAAAAAGATAAGTTTTGCACTTCTTTTCTGCCTTTGTACACTGGCAAGTTTTGCCCAAAGCGGCAAACCACTCAATTTAAAAGAGATTGTATCCGGGGAATTTATTCCTCAAGGAATTTCAGGCGTTATTCCTATCCCGGGAGACGGGGAGCACTATTCGCAAATGAATGCGGATAAGACTCAAATTATCAAATACTCTTTCAAAACAGGTAAACCGGTGGAAGTGTTGTTCGACGCCGCTACCGCCCGCGAATGTCCGTTCAAGAAGTTCGACAGTTACAGTTTTTCTCCTGACGGTAGCAAATTGCTTATCGCAACCGAAACAACTCCAATCTACCGCCGTTCCTATACGGCAGTACACTATATATATAGTCTGAAGCGAAATTTGGACGGCAAGATAAACAATGTAGTAGAAAAGTTGTCAGACGGCGGTCCTCAACAAGTTCCTGTTTTCTCGCCCGACGGATATCAGGTGGCCTTTGTTCGTGACAACAACATTTTCCTCGTGAAACTGCTCTACGGCAACAGCGAAAGCCAGGTAACCGAAGACGGCAAACGCAATGAAGTGTTGAACGGTATTCCCGACTGGGTATATGAAGAAGAGTTTGCTTTTAACCGCGCATTGGAATTCAGTCCCGACAGCAAGATGTTGGCGTTCATCCGTTTTGACGAGAAGGAAGTACCGTCGTATACTTTCCCTGTATTTGCCGGAGAAGCGCCTCATATGACTCCTTATGAAAAATATCCGGGAGAATATACCTATAAATATCCCAAAACTGGTGAAAAGAACTCAAAAGTATCCGTACATACTTTTGACATCAAATCCAAAGTAATTCGTAAAATCAACGTTCCGCTGGAAGAAGGGGGATATATTCCACGCATCCGTTTTACGCAAGATCCGAACAAGCTGGCGGTTATGACGTTGAATCGCCACCAAAACCGGTTCGACCTGTACTTTGCCGATCCGCGCAGCACCGTCTGCAAGCTTGCCGTACGCGACGAAAGCGACACTTATATTCGTGAAAATGTATTCGACAACATCATTTTCTACCCGGAAAACTTCAGTTTCGTCAGCGAAAAGAGCGGATACAACCACTTGTACTGGTATAGCATAGGCGGAAACCTTATCAAACAGGTTACTTCCGGCCCTTATGAAGTGCAGGACTTCCTGGGTTATGCCCCCGAAGATGACTGTTTCTATTTCAGCAGTAACGAAGAAAGCCCGCTACGCAGCGCTATCTACAAGATAGACCGCAAAGGCAAGAAGATTAAGTTATCGTCACAAGCCGGAACAAATAGCGCACAGTTCAGTACAGATATGAAGTACTTCATGAACCGTTACTCAAATTTAGATACTCCTACTGTCATTACCCTGAATGATAATACAGGGAAGACATTGACTACGCTTGTAGACAACGCTGTTCTAAAGCAAAAGTTAAGAGGATATGATATGCCCCAAAAAGAGTTTTTCTCGTTTCAAACCTCTGACGGAATTACCCTGAACGGTTGGATGATGAAGCCGACCAACTTCTCCTCCAGCAAAAAATATCCGGCTTTGATGTATCAGTACAGCGGTCCCGGTTCGCAACAGGTTCTTGACAAGTTCGGTGTGAGTTGGGAGACATATATGGCATCTCAAGGATACGTTGTAGTATGTGTAGACGGACGTGGAACCGGCGGACGCGGTGCGGAATTTGCCAAAGTAACTTATCTGAACCTCGGTATCAAAGAAGCCAAAGACCAGGTAGAAACGGCTTTATATTTGGGACGGCAACCTTATGTGGACAAAGACCGTATCGGCATATGGGGCTGGAGTTATGGCGGATACATGACCATTATGAGCATGAGTGAAGGAACTCCGCTGTTCAAAGCAGGAGTTGCCGTTGCTCCGGTCACCGACTGGAATTATTACGATACCGTATACGGTGAGCGTTTCATGCGCACCCCGAAAGAAAACGCCGAAGGTTATAAAGCTTCATCCGCCTTTACACGTGCCAACAATTTGCATGGTAACCTGTTATTAGTACATGGCATGGCTGACGACAACGTTCATTTCCAGAATTGTGTGGAATACGCCGAGCACCTCGTACAACTTGACAAGCAATTTGATATGCAGGTTTACACCAATCGTAACCACAGTATATTTGGCGGTAACACCCGTTTACATCTGTACACCAAGTTGACGAATTTCTTTAACCGGGAGTTGAAAAAATAAATGACTGAAAGAGTACGTAAGCCGGAATGGCTCAAAATCAGTATCGGCGCTAACGAACGTTACACCGAAACAAAGCGCATTGTAGAATCCCACTGCCTGCATACAATCTGCAGCAGTGGGCGCTGTCCCAATATGGGAGAATGTTGGGGAAGAGGGACGGCCACTTTCATGATAGGCGGAGACATCTGTACCCGTTGCTGCAAATTCTGCAATACGCAAACTGGCAAACCCATGCCCCTGGACCCGAAAGAGCCCGTACACGTAGCCGAATCTATCGCCTTAATGAAGCTCTCTCATGCTGTTGTCACTTCTGTGGACAGGGATGACCTGCCGGATCTTGGTGCAGCTCATTGGGCGCAAACGATTCGTGAAATCAAACGCCTCAACCCCGAAACGACTGTTGAAGTATTAATTCCCGACTTTCAGGGCAGAAAAGAGCTGATAGATAAAGTAATCGAAGCCCAACCGGAAATAATCTCCCATAATATGGAAACAGTGAAACGTATCAGTCCACTGGTACGGAGCGCAGCCCGCTATGAAACAAGCCTTGAAGTGCTGCGACAAATAGCAGAAAGCGGTACCACCACCAAATCCGGTATCATGGTCGGTCTTGGAGAAACTCCGGATGAAGTGGAAGAACTAATGGATGACTTACGCAATGCAAATTGCCAGATACTTACTATCGGACAATATTTACAGCCTACGCATAAACATTATGCGGTAGCCGAATATATTACTCCCGCCCAATTTGCCATTTACAAAGAGCTTGGATTAAAGAAAGGGTTCACCCAAGTGGAAAGTGCACCATTGGTTCGTTCATCTTACCATGCAGAAAAATCGACCCTATATCTACAAAAAAGGATGAAATAAAGAACATTTCACACAAGCCGTTTGTTAAAAAGGAAACGGCAAAATAACATAAGAATGGGCAAGCAAAAAGTTCTATCATCCAAGTTTAATATGTCGCTGGGATATATTCCCGTCATTATATCCATTATATTATGCGAATTCATAATACAAGACATAGCTATCTACATCGGTACAGGTGTAGGGTTATTGTTTAGCATCTATATGTTGCAACGCAAAGGCTCACATGTCCCCCCGATTATACTATATTGCACAACAGGAATGTTATTGCTATTGACTATAACGTCCTTTTTCTCCACCGATTACTGTTCGGAAGCAATGTTTCCATTGACATTGGAAATCAGTGCCATTATTCCGCCATTCGTTATCTTTCTGAACAGAAAACGCTTCTTAAATTACCACGCCGCCCAAACTCATAAATGCTGCAAACAATTTTTCGCACAAGGAGCCGAAGCTGCCATAGTATCTGCCCGCGTGTTACTGCTTTTTGGATTCTTACATTTCCTTATCACATCACTCACCATATTTTTCGGTCATCCGCTGAGTAACACGACACGATATGTTTTATTCCGTATCGTTCCTCCCAGTGTATTCATACTGAGTATTCTGTTCAACCAATTCGGTATATACTATTTCAATAAGGTGATGAAACATACCGTATTCATACCCATAGTAACTACAAAAGGAGATGTCATTGGCAAAGCGATAGCCTCAGAAGCTATTAACCGGAAAAATGAATATATCAATCCGGTCATTCGCATCACCGTAGCCGCACATGGCATGTTGTTCTTATTGCCACGCCCTCAGTGTTGCATGTTTGAGAAGGGCAAAACAGACCTGCTAATGGAAAGCTATTTGTTATATGGAGAGACTTTAGAACAAGGAATAAAAAGAGTATTACTGAATACCCTGCCAACAGCTTCATTGCAGGATCTCCACTTTAACTTTATGTATCATTTTGAAAATGAAGCGACCAATCGCCTGATTTATCTCTTCACTCTGGATTTGGATGATGATTCGATCTTATGCAACAAAAAGTTTAAAGGTGGAAAGCTTTGGACATTTCAGCAAATAGAACACAATCTTCATCGAAACTTCTTCAGCAGTTGTTTCGAACATGAATACGAACAGATAAAGGAGATTATTTATACAAGAGAAAAATACAAGGAATCTTAGAGAGATCGGGAACTCTCCCCTGCCATTCCTTCACTGTTTTAGTTTTAATATATTCTCCCTCACATGTAATATTGGCAGCAATACAGAGCTTTGTCTGAGGACGGCAATTATGCAGGATATCCTCTATCATCTTATTATTGCGATAAGGAGTTTCTATGAAAAGCTGGGTTTGATGCTCATTGTACACACGCTGTTCCAACGCCTTCAATTTCTTGGCACGTTCACCGGGTTCAATAGGCAAATATCCATGAAAAGCAAAGCTTTGTCCGTTGAAACCGGAACCCATAACCGACAATATAATCGAAGAAGGCCCCACCAGCGGAATCACCCTCAAGTTCTTGCGTTGGGCTATCGCCACAACATCCGCCCCCGGATCGGCAACTGCCGGACAACCAGCCTCAGAAATCACTCCCATAGAGTTTCCGTCTTCAAGCGGCATCAAATATCCGGAAATATCTTCCGGTGATGTATGTTTATTAAGCGTATAGAACGTAAGCGAGTCAATATCTATTTCCCTATCTACTTTCTTCAAAAAACGACGTGCCGAACGCACATCCTCTACTATAAAATAGCGGATACCCAAAATAACTTCTTTATTATAAGAAGGCAATACTGTTTCAACAGGAGTGTCTCCTAAAGTAACAGGTAACAGATAAAGCGCAGGAAGCATGGCAATGATTGGTAGTTAGCAACTAGTGATTAGCGATTAGTGGCTTGCCATAAGCCGGCATAGCCAACTAATCATCAACCACTATTTATTATCCATAAATTATATTTCCGTTTTCGTCTTTGTATTCATCCAGACCTTTTTCATAAGTAGCCATGGCACGCAGACTCATACCTACACTGGAGAAACCTCCGTCGTGGAACAGATTCTGCATAGTGACCTTACGAGTCAAGTCGGAGAACATAACGATACAGTAATCAGCACATTCATCAGCCGAAGCATTACCCAAAGGAGACATACGGTTGGCGAAGTCGAACAACTTGTCCATACCTTTTACTCCGGAACCTGCAGTAGTCATTGTAGGTGACTGTGAAATCGTGTTGACACGTACATTGTGCTCACGTCCGTAGATGTAACCGAAACTACGGGCGATAGACTCCAACAGTGCTTTCGCATCCGCCATGTCGTTGTAACCATAGAACGTACGTTGTGCAGCTACATAACTCAAAGCCAGAATAGAACCATATTCAGCAATAGCGTTCATCTTCTTGGCAGCTTGTATCATCTTATGGAAAGAAACAGCCGAAATGTCCAGCGTTTTATCCAACATATCATAATCAAGATTATCGTATGTACGTTTCTTACGTACGTTAGGAGACATACCGATAGAATGGAGAACGAAATCCACCTGGCCGCCCAGCACTTCCATAGAACGTTTAAACACATTCTCCAGATCTTCCACACTGGTAGCATCTGCTGCAATGACCTCGCAATTCAGCTTCTCGGCCAATGCCGAAACTTCACCCATACGTACAGCAACAGGTGTATTAGACAAGGTGATAGTGGCACCTTCTTCTACTGCTTTTTCCGCTACTTTCCAGGCAATGGATTGCTCATTCAGAGCACCGAATATAATGCCTCTTTTTCCTTTCAACAAATTGTAACTCATACCTTATTTTACTAAAATTGAGCTGCAAAGATAGTGCAAAAACCTCGAAAGCATGCAAAGAAAAGGCTAAAACCACAAAAAATACACCAAAACCAACAATTAGTACACATCATTTCAGCCAAATCCCGATACATTTGCAATAGGTAATTAAGAGGTTTTTTCATAATATTTAAAGGTTAGAAAATTAAGCCACTATTATTTCTTTCGTAAGCAACTCGTGAGAGCCGCTTACGGAAAGATAATAAAAAAGAGGAAAAACAAGAAATTAATAGCCGGATACGATGAAAACACCAGTCTTCAATCTACCTTGTAACTGCATATAATTAGTAATTAATATAGTATCACGAATGAACACATTATTCAAAAAGCTACTTGTGCTTACCACATTTTCTCTTGCGTTACTCCCTGTACAGAACGCTGCCCATGCCCAGTGCAAAAACTCCATAGATGAAAGCATCTATAAAGAGCTTCCTTTTAGTATGCCAAAAGTAGAACAGCCTTCATTTCCGGATTATACAGTCAATATTCTGCAATTCGGAGCGAAAGGCGATGGAATTACCTTAAACACAAAAGCAATTAATGATGCCATTAAAGCAGTCAATGCAAAAGGTGGCGGCAAAGTGGTTATACCGGAAGGATTGTGGTTGACAGGTCCTATCGAACTGTTAAGTAATGTCAATCTATATACGGAAAAGAATGCATTGATTGTCTTTTCGGATGACTTCAATGCCTATCCTATTCTCGAAACATCATTTGAAGGCTTAAATACCCGCCGTTGCCAATCGCCTATCTCAGCACGCAACGCAGAAAACATAGCAATTACAGGCTACGGCGTATTCGACGGTTCGGGTGACAGTTGGCGTCCTGTAAAGAAAGGCAAACTTACCGCCGGACAATGGGATGCTCTCGTGAAGTCAGGTGGTGTTGTAGACAAATCCATATGGTATCCCACAGCCGGCTCATTAAAAGGAGCATTGGCCTGTAAAGAGTTCAATAATCCCGAAGGTATTGAGACCGAGGAAGAATGGAATGAAATCCGCCCATGGTTGCGCCCGGTATTACTGAATATCGTCAAGAGCAAAAAAGTCTTATTAGAAGGGGTTACGTTTAAAAACTCACCGAGTTGGTGTCTGCATCCGCTATCTTGCGAGCACATCACCATCAACCAGGTTAAGGTATTCAACCCCTGGTATTCTCAGAACGGTGACGCCTTAGATTTGGAATCCTGCAAAAATGCTCTGATAATCAATAACATTTTTGACGCCGGTGATGACGCTATTTGCATTAAATCCGGTAAAGACAAAGACGGACGCGAACGCGGCGAACCTTGTCAAAACGTCATCGTAAAAAACAACACTGTACTACATGGCCATGGCGGCTTTGTAGTGGGCAGTGAAATGTCCGGAGGTGTGAAAAACATCTATGTGGCAGACTGTACTTTCCTCGGTACAGATGTCGGTTTACGATTCAAAAGTACCAGAGGACGTGGCGGTGTTGTAGAAGGAATCTACATTCACAACATCCACATGATTGACATACCTCACGAACCACTACTGTTCGATTTATTCTATGGCGGTAAAGCAGCCGGCGAAGAGACGGAAGAAGATCTGAAAAGCCGCATGAAAGCATCCATACCTGAAGTGACTGTCGAAACACCTTCTTTCCGCAATATCCACATCTCCAACATTATCTGTAAAGGTTCCGGGCGTGCCATGTTCTTCAATGGATTGCCTGAAATGCCCATCAGGAATGTAACAGTAAAGAATGTGATCATCAGTGATGCCAAAGAAGGGGTTGTCATCAGCCAGGCAGAAGGTGTTGTACTGGAAAACATACGCATAGAGACTAAAGGACATACACTGAATGTCAAGAATGCCAAAAACTTAAATATTGACGGAAAGACATATTCTGCCATTGGTGCAGAAGGAAAAGTTATGAATTTCAAGTAAATTCCGATAAGCAATGCAAACCGTTCAATGCGAGTTGCATAAATAACAAATCAAAGCAGACAGCTTTTTTAATCCAAAAGAGAGCTGTCTGTTCTTTTAGTTTAATTTTGTAACTGTAATTAAAATACACTCTGTTATGAGAACAGCCTTTTTAGCCGGTTTCCTGTTGTTGTGGACATCCATTCTTAGTGCGCAACCACAGACAAGTTTCAAAACGATCTCAATTGAAATAAGTAATTCATGGACAAAAGATAAAATCGATGCTCCGGTAGTTCTAAAGATTGAAGATTTACAACCCGGTTTCCATGTACGCTCAGCTGTCGTATTGAACGGTGAGGAAGAAATACCCTCACAATTGGATGACCTGAACGGAGACTTGCAAGCTGACGAGTTGGCTTTTGTCATGAATGTTCCTGCCAACGAAACGAATACGCTAACAATCACCTTGTCATCTGCCAAAACAAATAAGACCTACCCGGCACGTGTCTTTGCCGGAATGAGAATACGGGATATTCCAAAACAAAAGCGTACTCCCATACAGTCGGTTACCGTACCGGGCACCACTAATTTCTACAATATGGTACATGGTCATGGCCCAATGTTCGAATCTGAATTAGTTGCTTATCGCGTCTACTTCAACCAAAAGCAAACAATAGACCCTTACGGTAAATTCAACAAAGGACTTGAGATACAAGAAAGCAGCTTTTATCCCAATGCCGAACAACTTGCACGCGGGTTTGGAGATGATGTATTAATGGTTGGGAACAGTTGCGGTGTCGGAGCCTTGAAAGGCTGGGACGGAACAAAAGCCACCCATATAGAACCGGTAGCCTTCCGCACTGAAAGTATTCTTGCTTATGGACCTATACGCACTATCGTTGACGTAGCTGTAAAAGGTTGGAACTATCAAGGAAAAGAGTTGAACATGACCAACCGTTATATACTTTATGCGGGACATCGTGATCTGCTGGTAGAGACTTTCTTTGACGAACCGCTGAAAGATGAACTCTTTTGCACCGGTGTACAAAACATCATGGGCAACGAGACACTCTCGGATTCTGACCATAAAGGTTTAATAGGCAGTTGGGGAAGACACTGGCCTGTGAACGACACTGTGAAATATGCAAAGGAAACAGTAGGCATCGCCACTTATATTCCACAGAAATACATCCGCAAGGAAGTAAAAGACAAAGACAATTTCCTTTATACAGTTTCAGCACCGGGGAGCAACCGATTCCATTACTATACAATGTTCACTTCTTGCAAGGAAACCTTCGGTTATCCCACACCCGAAGCATGGTTTGCCTACATGCACAAATGGAAAGAAGAATTGCAGCATCCGGTTCAGGTGAAAATTAAAAACTAAAAAACCAAGCCACATGAAAACAAGAAAGACACTTTTAGGCATTTGCCTGCTGCTTGCATCACCGCTGGCTGCGCAAGAGAAGAATTATGTTTCCGAAGTATGGGTAGCCGACCAAGGCAACGGTAAATATAAGAATCCGATACTCTATGCAGACTATTCCGACCCGGACGCCTGTCGTGTAGGAGATGATTTCTATATGACCTCCTCCAGTTTCAACTGTCTGCCGGGCTTACAGATTCTACATTCCAAGGACCTCGTAAACTGGAGCATTATCGGTGCTGCCATCCCTTATACCCTGACTCCTATCGAAACGCCCGAACGCCCGGAACATGGTAACCGCGTATGGGCTCCTGCTATCCGTTATCATAACGGTGAATTCTACATATTCTGGGGGGATCCCGACCAGGGCGCCTTCATGGTAAAAGCCAAAGATCCGAAAGGCCCATGGACAGAACCCGTACTCGTTAAACCGGGTAAGGGAATTATAGACACTTGCCCTTTTTGGGATGAAAACGGAAAAGTATATATGGTACACGCCTATGCAGGAAGTCGTGCCGGATTGAAAAGCATCATTTCCATTTGCGAACTGAATACAGATGCCACCAAAGCCATCACACAGTCGCGCATCGTCTTCGACGGACATGAAGCGCATCAGACATGTGAAGGGCCGAAACTCTACAAAAGAGGAGACTATTACTATATATTCCATCCTGCAGGCGGCGTACCTACCGGGTGGCAGGTTGTGCTCCGTTCCCAAAACATATATGGCCCTTACGAATGGAAGAAAGTATTGGCACAAGGCAACAGCCCCGTCAACGGTCCTCACCAAGGAGCATGGGTAGACACCCCTACGGGCGAAGATTGGTTTCTTCATTTTCAGGATGTAGGCGCTTACGGGCGATTGGTACATCTGCAACCTATGAAATGGATAAACGATTGGCCTGTTATCGGCATAGACAAAGACGGTGACGGCTGTGGTGAACCGGTATCAGTTTATAAAAAGCCGGACGTAGGCAAAACATACCCTATCTGCACTCCACAGGAAAGTGACGAATTTGATGGCTACACCCTTTCCCCGCAATGGCAATGGCATGCCAATATCAATGAAAAATGGGCTTACTATGCAGGGGATCAAAGCATAATGCGGCTTTATTCTTATCCCGTTGTCAAAGAGTACAAAAATCTATGGGATGTAGCCAACTTATTATTGCAAAAGACACCTGCAGCCAACTTCACCGCTACCATGAAGCTGACCTTCAGACCTACGGGAAAATACAAAGGAGAGCGCACCGGTCTGGTCGTCATGGGCCTTGACTATGCCGGACTGATTCTGAAGAATACGGACAAAGGCCTGGTCTTGTCCCAAGTGTCCTGTCGTAAAGCCGACAAAGGCACTCCCGAAACAGTGAACGGCACAACCGATTTAAAAGATAACACTATTTACCTTCGTGCCAAATTTTCCTCTGACGGAAAGCGGATTTCCCAAAGTGAAGGCGGGCACGACCTGTTAGTAACATGCAACTTCAGTTATAGCCTCGATGGAAAGAAATACCAGTCGTTAGGTAATCCGTTTCAGGTAAAAGAAGGTAAATGGATCGGTGCTAAAGTGGGGATGTTCTGTACCCGTCCGGCCATTGTAACCAACGATGGCGGTTGGACAGACGTGGACTGGTTCAGAATCACAAAATAACAGATTCATATAGAAATCCACCGTAAATTTCTATACAACCCGGTGGATTATTATATCTTTGCACCTCAAATTAAAAAGAAGAGTAATGAAGAAGCTTGTTATATTCGACTTAGATGGTACACTGTTGAACACAATCGCCGATCTGGCACAAAGCACCAATCATGCCTTGAATGTACTTGGCTACCCTACACACGAAGAATCAGCCTATAACTTCATGGTAGGTAACGGTATTAACAAGCTGTTTGAACGGGCTCTTCCCGAGACTGCAAAGAATGAAGAGAATGTACTCCGCGTCCGCAAAGAATTCATTCCTTATTACGACGCACACAATGCAGATAAAAGCCACCCCTATCCCGGTATTCCCGAACTATTGGAACAAATACAGTCACAAGGATTACAGATTGCTGTTGCATCCAACAAATATCAGGCAGCAACACAAAAACTGATAGCACACTATTTTCCAAAAATACATTTCGTTGCAGTATTCGGACAGCGGGAAGGGGTCAATGTAAAGCCCGATCCCACCATTGTGGAAGACATTCTTGCCATTGCCAAAACAGATAAAAGAGATGTGCTCTACGTCGGCGACTCCGGAGTAGACATGCAGACAGCCATCAACGCCGGTGTAACTTCTTGCGGGGTGACTTGGGGATTCCGCCCACGAACCGAATTAGAGGAGTTCCATCCTGATTACGTTGTGGACAAAGCAGAAGAAATCATTGATATAATAATGGAATAACAGCATTACAAAGGGGCTGTCTCCATGCTTACTTAAAAATACACATCATCAAAAACAATTTTTCCACAAGACCTTTCCTGTTATCAATCCACATCTCTGGCCGCAAATAAATCTCACACCTGCCCGCCCTCTTTTCCAGACTTCGTTCAAACCGGCAACTTCTTTCTGCATTTCTGCTTTACAACATACTCCTGAAGGGTTTTAACTCCCTTATGCTACACAGATAACAAAAAGTACCAACCTAAAAACAAAAATTACACATCTACTTTTTCATATCAATTTACATTTGCAAAAAGGAGTTAACAATGTGTAGAGAAACTCATCTGAATGAGAAACACTTTTTAAATCATAAATATGCAAAGAATGTCTAAAATGAAGAACACGCGCACAATGTTACTATTCTTATTGGTAACCATGATATCGCTTGGCGTATCAGCGCAAAACGTAACCGTAAAAGGTACAGTGAAAGACAAAGCAGGAGAAACCGTTATCGGAGCCTCCGTAGTACAAAAAGGAAATACCGGCAATGGTACAATCACCGACATTGACGGTAATTACTCTCTAAACGTTCCGTCCAATTCGACTTTAATATTTTCTTACGTAGGTATGACTACACAAGAAATTGCCGTCAAAGGACAAAAAACTATCGATGTAATTTTGGCAGACGATGCACAAGCGCTGGAAGAAGTTGTGGTTATCGGATACGGCGCCGTTAAACGTAAGGACTTGACCGGTTCTGTTGCCACTGTCAATTCGGAAGTATTGGCAGCAGTACCCGTAGCTTCCGCTACCGAAGCATTAACAGGTAAAATGGCAGGTGTGCAGATTACGACTACAGAGGGTTCTCCCGATGCAGAAATGAAAATCCGCGTACGTGGTGGCGGTTCCATCACAGGAGACAACACTCCATTATTCATTGTTGACGGTTTCCCGGTTGAATCCATCTCCGATATTCCGGCATCAGACATCGAAGATATCACCGTATTGAAAGATGCATCTTCCACAGCCATTTATGGTTCACGTGGTGCCAACGGTGTAATTCTTGTAACAACCAAGTCTGGCAAGGAAGGAAAAGTAAGCGTCAGCTACAATGCTTATTACAGTTGGAAGAAAATAGCCAAAACACTCGATGTGTTATCCCCCAAAGATTATGCCAAGTGGCAATACGAACTGGCAGGCCTCATCAAATCCGATGATATGAGTTCTTATGAGAACTATTTTGGAGCCTACACAGATATGGACATGTATGACAATATACCTCATAATGATTGGCAAGACTTAACATTCGGTCGCACCGGTCATACATTCAACCACAATTTAAACATCAATGGCGGTAGTGATAAAATAAGATATGCGTTCAGTTATAGCCACATGAATGATAAAGCCATTATGGAAGGCTCCAACTACAAACGTGACAACTTCAGTTTGAAGCTGAATACCAAACCTGTAAAAAATGTAACATTGGACTTTTCTGCCCGTTACTCCGATACCGATATCAAAGGCGGTGGTGCAAATGATGTCAGCAGCACTTATGATTCGGATAAGCGTTTGAAGTATGCTGTAATTTACACTCCGATTCCACTCTCAAATCTTGATGCTTCAGCAGGCAGCTCTGACGACGACTTAGGAAATCTGTATCACCCGCTAACCGCTATTTCGGATAATGACCGCGAGCAAGAGCGTAAAACCCTGAATATAGCAGGCAGCTTCGGCTGGGAAATATTCAAAAATTTCAAAATAAAAACAGAAGTTGGTTATGACGACTATCGCAACAGCGACCAACGCTATTGGGGCCTTACAACTTATTACATTAAAAATGTGCCTTCGGACGCTAATCAAGGTAAGCCTGCCGCTCAATTCGCCAATACAAGCCGCCACAAATTCCGTAACACCAATACTATCAGCTATGATTTTTCCAAGTTATTCAAGGGAGACAGCCATCACTTAAATGCAATGATAGGACATGAATGGATTATAACCAAATCCAAAGTACTCACCGATATAGTTCATGGATTTCCAGAATCATTTACAGCAAAAGACGCATGGAAATTCTCTTCACAGGGGGTACCATTCTCTATTGACAACTACATCAATCCGGACGATAAATTATTGTCATATTTTGGTCGTATAAATTATGATTTCCAAAGTAAATACCTGATCAGTGCAACATTTCGTGCCGATGGTTCTTCCAAGTTTGCATCCGGTAACCAATGGGGGTATTTCCCTTCAGCAGCCGTTGCATGGCGTATTTCTTCCGAGCGTTTCATGGAAGGTACTCAATCCTGGCTGGATGATTTAAAACTTCGTTTCAGTTATGGTACTGCCGGAAACAACAATATTCCCTCCGGACAGATGAACTTAAATTACGTATCATCTGCAACATCATGGATAAACGGTTTCAGCAATTATTGGGCAGCATCTAAGACGATGCCCAACTCCGACTTGAAATGGGAAACGACCATAACCCGTAACATCGGTTTGGACTTTACAGTCTTAGGCGGCAAACTGAATGGTAGCATCGAAGCTTATCTGAATACCACCAAAGACCTGTTAATTCAGTTTCCTGTTTCCGGCACAGGATATGACTATCAATACCGCAACATGGGAGAAACTCAAAATAAAGGTATTGAAGCAACTCTTAACTGGACGGCTATCGACAAAAAGAATTTCGGTTTAAGCTTTAGCGCTAACATTGGTTTCAACAAGAACAAGATTAAAGATCTCGGTATTATGAACGATTTTGGAGCAGAAACCTACTGGGCTTCTTCTGAAATCGGTTATGACTTCTGGATCGCCAAAGGTGGTGCAGTGGGCAAAATGTATGGTTACCGTTCTGCCGGTCGCTATGAAGTCAGCGATTTCGAAGGCTATGATGCAACAAGCAAGAAATGGATTTTAAAAGAAGGAGTGACCGATGCATCGGCCGTTGTAGGTACATTACGGCCGGGTATGATGAAACTGCAAAATATTGACGGCAGTGAAGACAATAAAGTAACCTCTGACGACCGTGAGATTATTGGTGACGCCAATCCATTGCATACAGGTGGTTTCACAATCAATGCACGTGCATACGGTTTCGACTTAAGCGCTAACTTCAACTGGAGTTATGGTAACGATGTTTACAATGCCAACAAGATTGAATTTACTCAAACCGGTAAATATCAATATCGTAACATGATTTCAGACATGGCTGACGGAAAACGCTGGACCAACTTAAATGCCGACGGTACCATCTGTAATGACCCTGCCAAATTAGCAGAAATGAATGCAAACACCACAATGTGGTCTCCTTATACTGCACGTATGGTATTCAGCGATTGGGCCGTAGAAGATGCTTCATTCCTGCGCCTGAATACTTTAACTTTAGGATATACTCTACCTAAAGCCTTGCTTAATAAGGTAAAGATACAGAATCTGCGCTTCTATGTAACCGGTTACAATTTATTCTGCATCACCAATTACTCCGGATATGATCCTGAAGTCTCAACTATTCGCAAAACAAATCTGACTCCGGGTGTCGATTACTCAGCGTATCCCAAGAGCCGTCAGTTTGTCATAGGTGTCAATTTGAACTTCTAAACCACTAATAAAAAGAAAAATAAATATGAAAAGATTTATATACATATCACTTTTATCCCTATCATTGACAGGTATAGTAACCTCTTGTGATTTGGATGCTCCGGCGCAGTCTGCAATGGAAGAGCCCAACTTGTTTTCAGTAAAAGAACTGGCTGAAGCCGCAGTGATGGGCATACACCAGTCTTTTGGCGAAACCAACTCCTATCGCGGTCGTTTTCTTCCTTACTATGGACAGAATTCCGATATTGAATGGATAAACAACATGGATGCTTCAAAAGTGGCGGATGATGGCAAATACGAACTATGCACATATGCTGCACGTCCCTCCAACACTCAAATGAATACGGCAAATAATGCTTGGGCTAAGTTCTATGAAGGTATTGAGCGCGCCAACTTATGTATTCGTGGACTGGAAACCTACTCAGATCTTAAAGATGCTGATTTCGCCCAACTTCTGGGTGAAGCAATGACATTGAGAGCAGTGCTCTATTTGGATTTGATTAAAGGCTGGGGAGATGTTCCCGCACGCTTTGAGCCCAACACTTCCGAAACCGTTTACCTTCCAAGAACCGACAGAGACGAAATCTATATCCGACTTTTAAGTGATTTAGAGAAAGCAGCAAATATGGTTCCTTGGCCCAATGAGTCCAAAGTAACCCAAAGCACAGAACGTGTCAATAAAGCTTTTGTGAAGGGACTTCGTGCACGCATAGCCCTCTACGCTGCCGGTTACAGCCAGCGCACAGACGGAGTACGCAGAAGCACAAACCCCGAATTGAGTGTTGACAAAATGTATACTATTGCAAAGAACGAATGTGAAGACGTTATAAAGAACAGTGGTTGTGAATTAGGCTCATTCAAAGAAAATTTCACCAAATTATGCCAAGACAACACTACAGCCGGTGGTGAATCCCTTTGGGAAATCCCATTTGCAAGTGGACGCGGCCGCGTACTATATACATTTGGAGTAAAACATAATGTTGCCGACCAATACACCGCACAGGCTCAAGGCGGAATTAATGGCCCATTGCCTTACCTATTCTACGATTACGATATACAGGATGTACGTCGTGACATCACTTGCGTACCCTATGAATGGGGCAAAGATTTAGTAAACGGAAAAGCAAAGCAGGAATTACGCAGTTTAAAAAGCTGGTGTTTTGGAAAATTACGTTATGAGTGGATGAACCGCATTGTGACTTCTACCAACGACGACGGTGTAAACTGGCAATATATGCGCTTAGCAGACGTCTACTTAATGGCTGCAGAAGCAATTAATGAATTAGAAGGGAACCCGGCAAATGCCGCACAATATCTAAAACCCATCTTAGACCGCGCCCTGCCGGCATCTAAAGTGACAACATACATGAATCAGGCAACTACCGATCATGATGCCTTCTTCAATGCCATCGTCGAACAACGTGCATTTGAATTTGCCGGTGAATCCTTAAGAAAAGCCGACCTTATTCGTTGGAACTTATTAAAAACGAAATTGGATGAAGCCAAAGATAAGATGAAAAAACTGGCACGACGTGAAAGTCCTTATAATGATCTCTCTGACAAGCTTTACTACAAAACTGCAGAAGATGGTGAAACCTTGCTTTTCTACGGATTAAATCATGGAGAAACAGAGAATGCTCCGGCCGATTATGAAAGCACCACATGGATTAATACAGAAAAGTTACCCGACGCCTTGATTGATGTACTTTATCAAAAGAATCCTGATGAAAACCAATACTGGCCCATCTGGCAGACATTCATCGACAGCAGTAACGGCACTTTGAACAACAATTAATAAATTGTTAAACATACACAATAAAAAAGATTATGAACAAGTTCAAAAAATACACATATCTGTTAGGATTAGCATGTGCAGTCCTGACAACAGCATGCGAAGACCAAAGCGAAGAAGTCACAGCTTTGGAGCATGACCACCTGTTTGCTCCCTTCGGTTTGGAAGCGAAAGTCAACAACACCATCGACGTACGCTTAAGCTGGACTATAAACTCCGAAGCATCATTCTACGATATAGAAATTTTCGCCAATGACAGTTTGACATTTCAAGGTACACCAGTACGTACTTATACCAACCTTACAGCCGAAGATATGCCTTATGATGTAACAGGACTTGAAGGTGATACCAAGTACTCCGCACGTTTTATGTGCAAAGGTGACAATATTAAAGATTCCAAGTGGAATGGTATCTATTTCAAAACTGAACCGGAAAAACTCCTGAAGGAAGTTGACGAAGATGATTTAACAGCTTCTTCTGCTACTTTGTACTTTGAATTGAACAGAACATTCACCGAAGTTATATTAACTCCGGAAGAGGGAGAGCCTGTAAAACAGGCTATATCAAGCCAAGATCTCCAAAGTGGAAAAGTCATAGTCAACGGCCTTTCAGGCAACACCACCTATACAGCTAAGTTGCTCAACGGTGAAAAGAACTGCGGAGTCCGTACTTTGACCACTTTGATTGATCCTGCAACAGCAATAGTAGTATCCCCCGATGGTAAGTCCCTGCAAGACGCTGTAACTGAAGCAAACGAAAACAAAAACCTAATCTTAATTCAAGCCGGCACTTATGACATAGGTGAAGTAGAGGTCAATAAAGAGATACAGATTGTCGGCGAGCGCTTCAAGAACAAGCCTGTCTTGGTGGGTAAATTCAATATGATTGAAGGTTCGGGAATCGTCATGCGAAACATTATCATGGACGGTAACGGAGCAGCAGTAAAAAGAATGTTCTCATACGAAGACGGAACCACAGCCAAAGAGTTCAAGATCGAAGCAAGCGAAATCAGAGGTTATAAAGAAGGAATATTCGCAATCAATAATCCGTCAAAGCCCATAACAGTAGATGCTATCACCATAAACAACTGTCTCATTTATGATATTGCATGCGATGGCGGCGACTTTCTTGATAGCCGTTCAGGTACAATCAAGAAACTGACCATCACCAACAATACCTTCTATAATTGTTCTCAGGTAAAAGCACGTGAATTCATCCGCATTGACGGCACTGAAGACAAAAAGCCCTGGAATCCTGAGGTTACCGAATATAGCATCAAATTGGAAAACAATACCATAGTCGGTGCAGTCAAAACCTTTAAACGTCTGATGTATGTCAGATATCCGGGTGCAAAAATTTCTATGAAAAGTAACCTATTTATGAACTTCTCCGGTTATCTCAACGATCAGAAGTATATTGAAGCAGAGAACATCACCGCAAGCAATAACCGATACTACGAAGCCAAGAATGCCGGTATAATCCGATATAAAAGTGGAGAAGAATATATCGTTACATTTACAGACCCCAACTGCGTAAAAGAAAAGTTTGTAGATCCTGCATTCAAGGATGAAGCAAATGGAGACTTCACTATCACCAATGAAGATCTTATCATAGACAAGGTAGGTGATCCACGCTGGTTGAAGTAAACAACATTATAGATTCTACTTAAAAGAGTCGTATCAAAATAAAATTCAGTAATCATCTGTCACTCCGTTCTGAATTACAGATGATTACTGAATTTTGTTTTAACGCAATTCCTATCAGGGAACTGCAACTGGCACGCATGAAAAAACTTTCTGCCCTCCTGGAGAAAGAATTTGAGGCACTTATTCCACCCCATCCTCTCCCCATAACTCTTTGTCCGAAGGGGCTTTCCAGAGGCTCCAAGCTATTGCCGAGCCAATAACAAGCAAACTAATTAAATACACGATCATAGTTACGGTTTGGTTTTGTAATTATTCAAAAAGAACATATCAAAAACATTAATGTTCATTCCGGGTACAAAACAGCAGCCTATTTCAGTACCTTGTCCCTATACTCCGTTGGTGTCATCCCCATTTTCTGTTTGAAGCATTTACTGAAATAACGCGGATCGTTGATACCTACCATGTAGGATATTTGCGTCATGGAATATTCTCCCGTTTCTATCAGTTGTACTGCACGATTAATGCGCATTTCCTTGATGAATTCAATAGGTGCCAAACCGGTCAGGGTCTTCAGTTTCTTGAAGAAGACAGAACGGCTGACGGCCAGCTCGTGCACAAAATCATCCACTATCAGTTCACCGTTATCCATGTTCTTCTCCATAAATTCGACAAGGCGGTCCATAAACTTACGGTCGTTGGGAGACATGACCGGAGATTTGTCCGATTCCGGATTATCGGTAAGACGCTTCTCCGTCTGTTCATCGGAGACAGGTATAGCCATTCCTGCCGACATCAAGTCCTGACGGTACAGCATTTGTAACTTCTGCCGCTGAACAAGCAAATTCTTCACACGCGCTTTCAAATAAGTAGCACTGAAAGGTTTGGTTATATAATCATCGGCACCATACTCCAGACCTTCCAACTTGCTTTCAATGGACGACTTTGCGGTAAGCAGCACAATAGGGATGTGGCTGGTTGTCATATCCGCACGTAACTCGCGGGTCATGGCAATACCGTCTTTCTCCGGCATCATCACGTCACTGATAATAATATCCGGCAAGAGCTTCAAAGCCTTATCACAGCCCTCCATGCCGTCAGCAGCTTCTACGATACGGTATTCGGGCGAGAAAATGCTCCGCAGAAATATGCGCAACTCGGCATTATCTTCCACCAGAAGCATCAGTCCTTTGGATGTTGCCATGTCCTCATTCTCCTGTGCTTCTCTTTCCGTTTCCGATTGCGGGGAGACCGTTTCTTCCGTTTGCTGCCGCTGCACCTCCAGGCAAACCGTTGCATCATCCTGCATGAATTCCACCGAATCGTCATAATGCTCTTTTCCTTTCTGGAAATCGATCTTGAAACAGCTTCCCTCGCCCAGTTTGCTGTCTACCGAGATCAACGCCTTATGCATTTCCACCAGTTCCTTCACCAATGACAGACCGATGCCTGTGCTTGGATTGAACAAGTTACGGTCTACCATATTCTCGAAACGGACAAAGATCGACTTCTTCTTGTTCTCGGCAATACCGATGCCCTGATCCTGCACGCCAATGGAAACAGTGTCTTTGTCTTCATGGATAAACACCTTAATCATCTTTCCATTCGGAGTGTACTTGAAGGCATTGGAAAGCAGGTTGAAGATTATCTTTTCGTACTTGTCAGCATCTATCCACAGATAGAGTCCGGGCTTCTCCGTTTCAAACAAGAAATCAATCCGGTGCTCCTCGGCTACGGAATCGAAGTTTTCCATGACCTTACGGGTGAACGCCACCACATCAACACGTTGCACCTGCATCTTCATCTTCTTGTTCTGTATCTTCCGGAAATCGAGTATCTGATTGATCAGATGCAGCATACGGTTCGTATTGCGTTCCACAACCTGCAATTGCTCACGAACATCCGCCGGCAACCGCTTATTGCTCAAGACATACTCCACCGGACCGGAAATCAAGGTCAAAGGCGTGCGCAGCTCATGGGAAATATCCGTAAAGAAACGCAGTTTCATGTTCGTCATTTGCTGCTCTACGGATACCTCATGCTTTAAACGATAGATTGTAAACAAAATGTAGACAGCCGTTACGATAATCAGCAGCACAAACAGCACATACAGGAAATAGGCGAAAGGAGTCTCCCAAAAAGAGGGAAGCACCTCTATATCGAGCAAGCGCGTATTCTCCGTCCACACCCCCTCGGCATTGGTAGAACGTACCTTAAACACATAATCTCCTTTGGGCAAGTTGGTATAAGTAGCCATCCGTTGTTTGCCGACGTAATTCCATGATTTCTCAAAACCTTCCAAAATATAGGCATATTGGATTTCCGAAGGGTCCGTATAGTCGAGCGCCGCAAACTGAATGGTGAAAATATTCTCTTTGTGGGAGAGCTTCAACCGGCGGGTATCATCCAGACTGCGTTGCAATACCGAATTTTCACCCGGAGTCACATCTTCATTCGATATCAGCAGCTTAGAGAATACCAACGGCGGAACATACGTACTTTTCCGGAGCGAGTCCGGTTTGAAAAGGAAGATACCCTCACTCGTTCCATACATAAGGTTTCCCCACGAAGTGTAAAGCGACGCCGCTTCACTGAAGCGCAGGCGGAACGAGAGATGTTCGTCGGCATAATTCTCAAACCGTTCTTCTTCCGGTATAAACTTGCTGATGCCATTCTCCGTACTCATCCAAAGATTTCCTTTGTTGTCCTCACGAATAGAAAGCAATATGTCCGAAGGCAAACCGTCCTCTACACAATATGACTTGAACGCCGCATCACCGTCCTCGTCTATGGACTGCAATTTGTTCAGCCCGCCGCCAAAGGTGGCCAGATAGAGTTCCTTCTTTCCGGTAGACAGAATCCAATGCACATCGTTGTTGCTCAAACTGTACATGTCATCCTGTATGCGCTGATAATGATGAAAGACAGCATCTTCAGGGTTCTTGAAGTCTCCGTTCACCCTCAATGCCCCTACGGTCGTGGCAATCCAGATATTCCCCCGATGATCCCCTGTGATGAAACGCACCTTATGACATTTGTCAATAGGGAAACCTTTCAGATTGTTGCGGTGGCTGACAAATATTTCCTCGCCGTCCTGATTGTGCGTCAAATAATTGACGCCTCCTCCGAAAGTAGCAACCCAAATGCGCCCTCTGCCGTCCTCATACACACAATATACGTTATCATCACTCAAGCTATATATGTCTTCTTTCCGATGCCGGTAGCGCGTCAGCTTATAACACATTCCGTTCCGGGGCTCCGCTTTTACGAGTCCCTCTCCCTTTGTCGCAATCCAAAGGTTGCTCTTACTGTCTTGATATATAAAATAGACATTTCCCTTCAAAGGAGCGCCTGCATGCGATATGGTTCCGGCCTCGGTCAAGTATCCGCGCTCCGAATGGTCGTTGCCATACACCCGCAACTTTCCGTTTTTCAGTCCTACCCAAAGATTGTGTTCGGCATCCTCGCAAAGCGCACGCACTTCGTTGCTCAAAGATTCGTAGCGGTGAGGCTCCGGAGTTATCATACGGAACGGCGACGCCTGAAAAGTTATTTTCTCCAACCCTTTGGAATGCGTGCACATCCACAGGTTACCCTGCCTGTCGGAAAAGGCCGAATGGATCTTGTTGGAGAACCGCCAGTTTGCATCTGACAGTCCGTTGTAGAAAGACTGCAAACGGTTGTTTTCTCTATCGAAACGTGAAAAGCCGCCCCCATAGGGATGCACCCATACCGTCCCGTAAATATCTTCGTGTACGTGAAAAGCCGGACGCGACCGGTCTGTGCTGGTGGGCTCCACCGGTATCACTTCCGTTTTCAGGACTTTTGTTTTCGCATTGAAATGGGCCACAGTACCCGGCACTTCCTGTTCGAACCATATTTCCGAGTACTTGTCCATATAGGCAGAACGGACGGGTGCCTTAGGAAGTCGCGAGGCTTCATAGTGTTCCATTCCTTTAGACGCTACATCATAGACGAAGAAACCGTCTGTCTTCGTTACAATCAGAATTGCCTGTTCATTTATCTTTTTTATCTCCACAATACGTGAGGAGGCGGGTAGCTGTAATAGTTCGAACTGTCCTCCTTGCTTTTGGTAACGCCATATCCTGCCATGATCCGAACCGAAGAATATCTCATTCCCATATTCCTGTGCCACATAAAAGAACTGCCCTTTCCCCTTTTCTTGTTTTGCTGTCTCCACGAAATAAGAAGCCATTGTGCGGTTTCCGGCAGCGAGCATTCCCAATCCGTTGTTGGTCAAAACCCACTCGTTGCCGGCATGATCCTCATAAATATCGTACACACGCGTTGCCGGAAGCAACCCCGATTTATCGGAATACCACTCCGAAGAAAGGCGATAGGTAGCCGGATCCGTTTTCACACGAATAGCGCCTTCGTTTTCCGAAAGCAGCCATACCGAACCGCATGGCAACATCTTTATTGAAGTTATGACAATCCTGCCTCCTTTCTCCTCCGTAGCAGGTACATGCTCGAATTTCTCGGAACGGGTGTCAAAGCGATAGACCTGATTATCGTATGTCTGCAACCAAAGGAAACCGTATTTGTCTTCATACATGTGGTCCACGCGGTTGTTCGTCAAATTAATCCGGTTATCAAACTTGGCTTTATAGGTCCTGAAAACATAGCCGTTGAATTTATTGATTCCATCCCATGTGGAAAACCACATGTTTCCTTTCCTGTCTTGCAAAATACTCATAACCGTATTTTGCGAAAGACCTTCTTCGGATGAATAATGGGTAAAAAAACAGGCCGGCTGTGACTTAACCGGCAATATGTACAACAAAGAAATGATCAGGTATAGGATATTTTTCATAATATAATAATCGTTCTGTGGTGTAAAGATACATATTTCGTTGAAAAACCTTGTACCTTTACACTTATTTTAGGCGTTTGCTTTCTACAAACGCCTGCAACAACAGCCCACTTATCCCTGGAGAAATGGAAAAGAATACTTATCGGACGATGTGCCTGATATAAAATAGTTTTGTCAGTTAGCGCTTTATACTTACCAATGCATTACCGTTTGCAACCGGATTCCAGTTATCACTGCCGGACAGTACGGATTCCATTTCATAACCTTTCAAATCTTTCAACTGATGCGAGAAAGCAGCGCGGGCTTTGGGGTTGGCTCCCGGTCCATAGCTGTCATATTCAGCGTAAAAGGCTGTCTTCTCCGTCTCTTTCTTGTTCCAGTTGTGCCACCCGGCAGGAAGAATATGCTTTCCCAAATCACAATGCACAAATACAGCCCTGGCAAAAGGACGCCATGGACGGGACAAGTACACTTTTGTCACCCCTGCATCCGCAGTCAGCTTGCAGTCATAGAATACATAGCCGTATTTCTGTCCCTCGTCGGTAGAAGGAGCCGTAACATAACCGTCACGTTTGCTGTGGATGTGGCAGCGATTGAAAACAGCCGTAGACCAACCGAATATAAAATCCACTGTTCCCTCTATATAACAATCCTCATAATACTGCCGCACTCCTTTCCCGTAGGTGTAGAGTGTATCCTGAAAACCGAGGAAACGGCAGGTCTTAAAATACACGCGATCGGCGCTTACAAAACAGGCAACTGCCTGACCTACCGGGCCTGATGTGTTCTCGAACGTGATATTCTCCGCGTAAAAGTCGGGTGCATAAATATAACAGGAAGACGAACCGGACGTTCCTTTGTTTTCACCAAAGATATTCGGTTTGCCGGCATAATCATCATACGAAATGACCGCCCCTTCCTGACCTATCAGGGAGATATTAATCTTACTTTCAGGCACAATCAGCTTTTCTTTATACACACCCTTGCGTATCAGTATCGTGGTACGTACATTTTTACGAAAATCGGGAACGGCATTAATGGCTTCCTGTACAGTAAAGAAATCGCCGCTACCGTCTTGTGCCACCACGAAATCATAATGGCGAACATACTTTGCCAATTCCGGCACTGCTTTTGCTATGGCATCTACCGTAATACCTGCTATGACACGTGCACCATATACATTTAAGTGGGTATTGTCCTCACGTCCTTTAGGCATGGATGCGATTGTATTGGCAGGCACCCACATAAAAAGTTTTTTCGATTCTTTCGGGCCCAACCCCTCTACCAGCTCATGGGTAAGCCTATTCATATCAATAAAAGGCACATCCAATTCCTCTGCCACATTACGTGGGGAGTCCAAATAGGCTCCATGCGTATCAATCAGCTTATCTCCTTCCCTCACCTCATCATCCTGTGAAGCATCCCTTTTGGCATCCGGATTGATCCCCTTGCGAATATCATCCTGAAGAATAGCTTCCGCCACAGCCTTATCATTGGAAGTACCAAATTTACGGCGTACAATGGAATTGAAAAGTACCGGGATACCCCCTTTTGCCCTTGTTTCGTTCACAAACTTGCGAAGGTTGGCATCGAATGTCGTTCCCGGATCCGTATGGCGCTCTGCTGACAGTTTCTCGTCATTATGTCCGAACTGGATAAAAACATAATCTCCTTTTTTTATCAGCGAAAGCACTTTGTCCCAACGTCCTTCGTTAATAAAACTTTTGGAACTGCGCCCGTTCATGGCATGATTGTCCACTTGTATATCCTCAGAAAAGAAACCGGGCAGTACATGCCCCCACCCTCTTTCCGGATTACCACCGGTCAACGACTTATTCGCCATTGTAGAATCGCCGATCATAAATATGGTGATTACCGGCTTGTCCGCCTTGAAAGCCGAACATAGGAAAAGCACTGCCAAGAGCAGAATCAATTTATTTTTCATGGTTTTCAAACTTATTGTTTAATGTCGTATATTTGCCAAAGTAAAACAATTTTCTACACAATGAAAAAGACAAGAAGCAATACATTCATTCTCGAAAACGAGAAAGCATGGGAACCCGCCGGTGAAGGCGTCGTTCGCCAGATACTGGGATATGACGGTCAGGTTATGCTCGTTAAAGTCAAATTTGAGCAAGGTGCAGTGGGCACCCCTCACACCCACTATCACACCCAAACAACCTATGTGGCAAGCGGAAAATTCGAATTCACCGTTAATGGCGAAAAGCAGATTGTGTCGGCAGGTGACGGCGTTTACATCGAACCGGATGCTGAACATGGATGTACTTGCCTGGAAGCCGGTATACTTATCGACTGCTTCAGTCCCATGAGAGCAGACTTCCTGAAAGAAACCCGTTAAAGTTCCACTTCTTTCCATTCACTGCATCTCTCGAAGAGATAGGCAGGATTACCGTACTTGGCAGCTTCCCTTCCGGTCAGTTGCTTAGCCCATTTTACCCGGCCTGCGCAGTCGGCCCCTTCTCCCGTACTGCCGAATTCAGCATATCGGGCTGTTTTTTCATTCTCCGAATTACCCCAATTATGCCAGCCTTCCGGACGGATATGCTTCCCCATTTCACAATTAATAAACACCGTAGCTGCATACGGCCGCCAAGGACGGCCCAAATAGACTTTATCAACTCCCGGAGCAGCAGTCAACTTACAGTCTCTAAAGACATATCCCACTTCAACATCTTTCGGAGTGGATGCCGCCGTTATGTATGAATTGCTTTTGCTATGGATGGTGCAATTCCGGAACAATGCCGTAGACGGTCCGAAAATAAAATCGGTAGTCCCCTCTATGTAGCAGTTCAGAAAATAGAGCCGGGTGCCTTTCGCACCGGTATAAATAGTATCCTGATTTCCCAGAAAGCGGCAGTTGATAAAAATCAGGCGGTCGCCTTCCGTATGAAGCGCAACAGCCTGCCCCAGTCGCGCAGCATTATTCTCAATCGTCAGGTTCTTAAAAGTAATGGAGTTTCCCTCTACTTTCAAAGTGTAAGTACGGAAAGTCCCCATTTTGTTTATATTGGCATGATCATCGTAAGTGATTATTGTATTTTCCACATTTTCACCGATGAAATCGACATTTTCCAACCAAGAAGGAAGAATAACCTTCTCCTTATATACACCTTTTTTAACCAGTACTGTCACTTTATAATCCATAAAGGCCCGGATACCCTCCATGGCTTCGGTCAGCGTGCGGTAATCCCCGCTACCGTCACGTGCCACAACAATCGTGTCTTTCCACTGCTGTGCCGCAGACAAGGAACTGCCCCCACAAAGTAGAGCTATCACAAAGCTGCACAATATTTTCATACTTGCTTTCATTATTATTTATGATTAACGGTGTTATTTCTGATTAACAGTTGCTTTCACATCCTGAAGACGTTCCCACTCCAACGATGCAAGAATAAACGGGCCTACAGCCTTAGGATCGTTATCGCGGACAGTCTCATTAATGTAATAATCATAATCTCCCGAACGATAAACTTTTCCACCGAGCCCGGCTACGGCACATGCCTTTGTTATGCTTATCACACCGTTCCCATCCACCTCAATGAAATTATCAAGAATGCCTTTGTATCCTTTAATAGCTACCGCCAGATAAGATTTATCAATATACCCTTTGCGCACCCCTTTGAATAAGGAATACACAAACATTGTGGAACAAGAAGATTCCAGATAATTTCCCGGCGCCCCACTCTTGTCCAACACCTGATACCACAAACCGCTCTTGGAATCTTGCAGACGCTTTATCTGGGCAGCTATTTTATTGAAAATTACCAGCATGGAATCTCTACCGGATTCATGTTCCGGAATAAAATCGAGAGCATCTACAAACGCCATTGCATACCACCCCATGGCACGTCCCCAGCTATGTTTCGACTGGCCGGTAACAGGATCGGCCCAACGCTCCTTACGACTTACGTCACATGCGTGACGATACAGGTCGTTCTTCGCATCATAAGTATGACGGGCTGCCATCAGGAATTGATTGATAACATCGGCATAATCCTTTACCTGATTATTGCGAAATGCATATTCTGCATAAAAGGGAGCTCCCATATAAATACCGTCCAGCCATACTTGATTCGGATAAATCTTCTTATGCCAAAAACCACCGTCTGCATTGCGGGGATGCTCATCAAGCTGACTTCTCATCAAAGCAAGCGCTTTCTTGTATTTCTCATCTTTTGCCTGTTCGTAAATGCGGAATATAAACTTGCCGGAGTTGATGCGGTCAAGACTGTATTCCTCACGTTTGTACATTTTGATAGTACCGTTGGCATTTATCATCGTATCGGCATAGGCTAAAGCATAATCATAGATTTTCTGATCTCCGTAACGATCATACACATCCAACATAGCCTGAAGTTCCAAACCATGACAATAGTCCCATTTCAATTTCGGCTGAAAATCCAACCGCCAAGCCTCCGGACAACGAATCATCTCAGATTCCACCATACGTACCGACCAAGGCAAATCAGCACTCACACGTTGCGCAAACATGCCCAAAGAGAAAAAAAACAATGAACCGGATACAATAAATTTACAAATAAAGTTCTTCTTCATGAATATGTTCTTTTTTGGTATTAGACTTTACTGTTTTTCATGAAACAAAAGTAGAGGTTTCTTTCCAAACCTCTGTGCATTTTTTGGCGTAGAGGGTGCATTTTTTGATTTTCGTGTACGAAAACGAACAAATTTGTGCACGATAACGACAAATTTGTCCAAAATCGTCCTGATTTACTATTTATTATGCCTTTACAATTTGATTAATAAGGAAAAGGTTTTATTTTTGACCCCGATTTTCAATTCATACTATTGTTAAACATCGTCATTTATCAATTAAATCACATAAAGAATGGAACAAGTTTTTAGTTATATCATCGCTTTAGGAGCGTCTGTTATGATGCCTATTATTTTTACAATCATAGGCATGTGCATTGGCATGAAATTTGGAAAGGCTCTGAAATCAGGTCTCTTCGTTGGAGTTGGATTTGTGGGCTTAGGTGTAGTCACTGCCCTTCTGACAACAAACTTTGATACCCCCCTGAAAGCTATATCCGATTTGTATCACCTACAACTGAACGTATTTGATATGGGATGGCCCGCCGCAGCTGCCGTAGCTTATAATACAGCTGTCGGTGCACTTATCATTCCCATCTGTTTAGGTGTCAACTTCCTGATGCTTATAACCAAGACCACACGTACTGTAAACATAGACTTGTGGAACTACTGGCACTTTGCTTTCATCGGTGCCGTAGCTTACTTTGTTACCGGTCAGAATTTGGCATGGGGTTATTTCGCCGCTATTATCTGCTACATCATCACATTGGTTTGTGCAGACCTCACCGCTGAGAAATTTCAAAAGTTCTATGATTTGGACGGTATCTCTATTCCTCAACCTTTCTGTCAGAGTTTCACTCCGTTTGCCATACTCATCAACAAGGCATTAGACAAAATTCCCGGTTTCTCCAAGCTGGAAATTGATGCAGAAGGTATGAAAAAGAAGTTTGGTGTAATAGGCGAACCACTGGTATTGGGAGTTATCGTAGGTATGCTCATAGGCTGGGCAGCACAGCTCGACATCAAGAAAGTGCTCTTCTTGGGTATCACAATGGGAGCTGTAATGGAACTTATTCCCCGCATCACCTCCCTGTTCATCGAAGGACTGAAACCTATCTCTGAAAAGACTTCAGAACTGGTAAAAGTCAAATTCAACGGTAAAAAAGTACATATCGGTATGAGCCCTGCATTGGTTATCGGTCATCCTGCCACATTGGTAGCGTCGGTCATCCTTATTCCTGTTATTCTGGCACTTGCCGTATTCCTGCCGGGCAACCAGTTCCTACCATTGGCTTCACTTGCCGGTATGTTCTATCTGTTCCCAATGATACTACCCTTTACTAAGGGTAATGTGGTGAAGACACTCATCATTGGTCTTGTCACCCTGATATTAGGTTTGTACTTCGTGACCGACATGGCACCGGATTTCACATTGGCAGCCAATCAAGTATACGCCGAAACGCACGATCCTACTGCACACATCCCCGAAGGTTTTGATGGCGGCTCCATTGATTTCGCAGCTTCTTTCTTCGGCTGGACTATATATAGAGGTGTAAAACTTTCGTATGTAGGAGCCGCACTGCTGACGCTGATAGCAATTGCCATGATGCTTATCAACCGCCGCATCATCGTACGCAGCGAAAAAGAAGCTCAAAAGAGTTCTAAATAAAGAAAACATTCAATCACAGCATATTAATAATTAAAAGTTTATATCAGATATGAAAAAATTAGCAATAGCCCTGATGTTGGGTACTGCCGCACTTACGGCTTCCGCCCAAGTAAATTACACAGTACAGACAGCTTGCCATCCGTCGGATGTAAAGCACTATGACACACAACGTCTTCGTAGCGCCTTTATGATGAGCAAGGTAATGGCACCGGATGAAATCAACGTGACTTACACTCTCTATGACCGCCTGATTTATGGAGGAGCAATGCCTGTAAACAAAGTATTGAAACTGGAAACATTCCGCGAATTGGGCCCGGAAATCACTTACTTCCTCGAACGTCGCGAATTGGGCGTAATCAATACCGGTGGCGATGGAGTGGTTACCGTAGACGGTAAAGAATACCCCATGAAGTATAAAGAAGCGCTTTATGTGGGTTGTGGCAATAAAGAAGTAACTTTCAAGAGTAACGATGCTGCCAATCCCGCTAAATTCTATATCAATTCGGCACCGGCTTACAAGCCTTACGTTACCCAGTTGATTACAACCGACGCCAAACTTCAGAAAGCTAATCCTAAGAAATATGCTTTAGGCATCTCCGACCACTACGGAAAAATGGAAGACAGCAACGACCGTATTGTAAACCAGCTGATTGTAAAAGACGTTTTGGAGAGAGTGAAAAATGGCGGTACAAACCAGTTGCAGATGGGACTCACCGAACTTGCTCCCGGTTCTGTATGGAACACGATGCCGGCTCATACTCACACACGTCGTATGGAAGCCTACTATTACTTCAACCTGCCTGCCGGCAATGCCATTTGCCACTTAATGGGCGAACCCCAAGAGGAACGCCTCGTTTGGCTGCACAATGAGCAAGCCATCACTTCTCCGGAATGGAGCATCCATGCAGCAGCAGGTACCAGCAACTATACCTTTATCTGGGGTATGGGAGGCGAAAACTTGAAATATAGCGATAAAGATGAAATAAAATACACAGATATGAAGTAATATCTATAAATAAAATAGGCATAGTTGCTTGCAACTATGCCTATTTTATCATTTTATCCATGATTTACATCAAATATTACCACCAACCTAACACAAAAACACGTATTTTTGCAACACATATAAATAAAATCTATTATCATGAGTACAATTCAGAACACACTGGGCAAGATGTCCAATTATCGTTGGACCATTTGCGCCATGTTATTCTTTGCGACAACAGTTAACTATCTCGACCGCCAAGTATTATCGCTTACTTGGGATGAGTTTATCAAACCCGAATTTCACTGGGACGAATCACATTACGGTACAATTACAGCAGTCTTTTCATTTGTATATGCAGCCTGTATGTTATTTGCAGGTCGTTTCGTGGATTGGCTGGGATCTAAAAAAGGATATTTATGGGCTATCGGCATCTGGTCTTTAGGTGCTTGTATGCACGCTCTTTGCGGTATTGTCACAGAACACTTCGTAGGTCTGCACAGCGCGGCAGAATTAATGGGAGCCACAGGTGATGTCGTTGTCACGATTGCCACAATCAGTATGTACTGCTTCTTAGGAGCACGTTGCGTGCTCGCATTGGGAGAAGCGGGAAACTTCCCCGCCGCTATCAAGGTTACCGCAGAATACTTCCCCAAAAAGGACCGCGCCTACGCTACTTCTATTTTCAATGCAGGCGCTTCTATCGGAGCTCTGATTGCTCCGTTGTCCATACCTTTGCTGGCTAAAGCTTGGGGATGGGAAATGGCCTTTATCGTAATCGGCGGACTTGGTTTTATATGGATGGGCTTCTGGGTGTTTATGTACACAGCGCCTGCCAAGAGCAAACATGTAAACAAAGCCGAGTTGGAGTACATCGAGCAAGACAGCTATGAGGATGCAGCACAAACAACTCCCCAGACAGAAGAAAAGAAAATGAGCTTCCAGCAATGCTTCGGTTACAAGCAGACCTGGGCATTCGCTATCGGTAAATTCATGACTGACGGTGTATGGTGGTTCTTCCTTTTCTGGACACCTTCCTACCTGAACACTCAATTTGGAATCAAGACTTCTGACGGACTGGGCATAGCTTTGATTTTCACGCTGTATGCCATTACAATGCTTTCAATCTACGGTGGTAAGTTACCTTCTATCATCATCAAGAAAACAGGCTTAAATCCTTATGCAGCACGTATGCGTGCCATGTTGATTTTCGCTTTCTTCCCTCTGTTAGTATTGCTGGCTCAGCCTTTGGGTACTATTTCCCCATGGTTCCCGGTTATATTGATCGGTATCGGCGGAGCAGCTCATCAATCATGGTCAGCTAATATATTCTCTACGGTAGGCGATATGTTCCCCAAGACTGCCATTGCAACGGTTACCGGTATAGGTGGCATGGCAGGCGGTATAGGTTGCATGGTATTGCAATACATTGCCGGTGAACTTTTCGTTTATGCAGGAGAAACCAATATGACATTTATGGGCTTCGAAGGAAAACCGGCAGGCTACTTCGTCATCTTCTGCGTGTGTGCCGTGGCATACCTGATCGGCTGGTGCATCATGAAAGCGCTGGTTCCGAAATACAAACCTATCGTACTGAACTGATACTAATAATAATGTATAGATACAAAAAAAGCTCTTTCTTACGAAAGAGCTTTTTTTGTCCTCTTAACAACCTGAAGATTCCTTATCAAATCAATAAGAGAACAACCGTCAAGGCGAAAAAAAGGGAAGTCTCACGACTTCCACAATTCTTCTAACCTTAAATCTAAATCTCTATGAAAAAAACGTGTTGCAAATATAAGGCTTTATTACACACGTTGTTATTAATAAAGTATATAAAGAGAATGAAAATATTTAAGATTTATTAAACGAAGAACAGAACACAAGAACCGACCAACTTTTACAATCTACAATATTTCAGTAAGCGGGAATAAATCGGATTCTGCTCCAATAATTGAGGAACTCCGGTTATGAACATCTGCTTGCGGGCTCTGGTCAAAGCCACATTCAGTTTACGGTCAATCTGTATTCCATTCTCCTCTGTCAAATTAGCAAGCAATCTCAACTGATATGCCCTATTCACGCAAAAAGAATAGATGATAATATCACGTTCGCTTCCTTGAAAACGCTCCACCGTATCCACCAAGACATCATTCAAAGCCGGTATATCCAAAGCGGCGATTTCTTTCTTTATTAATGCTATCTGGCTGCGATAAGGGGTGATTATTCCCAAAGCGGAAGCCTTAAAACAGCCGTTGGCAGAGACATATTGCTGAAACACAGCTGCGGCTAACCGGGCAACAATCCTTGCTTCCGAATGATTCATCTTTACCGACTGCATAGGCGGTTCGGGAGTAGAGGGAAGAAAAGCGACACGACGCGTCAGCAAAGCGGCAAACTCATTGGTAGAAAGTTCGGGAGAGAGTTTGAGAGAACCAGTTTGATGTTCCAATCCCACCGGCTGCAACAAACCGCCATAAAAGGCATGGTTCGGAAAAGCAGCAACTTCCACATTCATGCGTCCCTGACGACAAAGGATATCAAGAGAACGGAGAGCAGAAAATGGAGAACCGGCAACCGATGATTGCGAATCTCCGGTCGAAGGTTGCAAACAGCAAGCCGAACGCTGTTTCATGGCATTGCGGTAAAGACGTTCAAAAAGGGAATCTTTCAAGTTACACAAACCAATCGTCCGCAAACCTTCGTCGTAGACTTCCGACTGCTCCGATGACTGAAGCACTACTGCCGGAAGCTGTTTATGATCTCCTATCAGAACAAACTTACCGATAGCATTTCCACCGGTAACACCGCGCATACAAAGTAACCCTAACAGTTGCGGTTCCAATATCTGTGTCGCCTCATCTATCAAAGCCACATCAAAAGTTTTCAACCGGAACAGTTCTGCTTTGGCAGACAGCGTAGCAACTGTTCCCACAAAAATACGGCAATGCGCCATACGTTCCTGCACTTCGCGACGTGTAGAACAAGTCTCCAATACATTCTCTATCAAGTACGGACGATAAGCCTCCTCGCATGAAAGCTCATTGCCTATACGTATAAAGTTAACTTCCGGAGTAATGGCCGTCAGCATCTTGCATATCTCGTCCACCGCCCGGTTGGTATATGAAAGCAAAAGAATCTCTTTCCCCTCCCGATAAAAAGCCTCCACCATACCCCGCAAAGCACGAGAGGTTTTGCCTGTACCCGGCGGTCCTATCAGCAAAAAATAATCTTTAGCAGCCTGCGCCTTTAACGTAATACGTACAAAGTCATCGGTAGCAGCAGCTATGGCACCATCAAAAGCACTATCAAATTCCGGTTCACGCTGATTCAACAACAAGTCCCGACGGTCTTTCGTGGCAGAGAGGAAAGCCGACAGTCCCGAATACATACTGCGAAAAGAAGTATCCATATAGTCATGCTCTATCGCGTAACGGCTATCCATTGGCAACACACTGATATTCTGCTGCGTTGCACGAAGCCTAATGCAAACATCGCAATCGGAAATATACTCGATATTTCCTTTAAACACCATTTTATTGGTAACATTATCTTCGTTTACGTTCCGTTCATACAGAACAATCGCGTCTCCTTGCCGGAAATTGGGCAAAGTATCAGCATCCGGATGCACACGTTCCAACACTAAATAAGGTTTATGGATATCCGCTGCACGATTCTGCCGTATCACCAAATCATATAAGATCTCCCCGTTCTCGCTTTTCTCCGCCAAAGTAGCAAGCCATAAAGCTGCTGCTCCGGCACGTCCCTCATACTCCACATCACCGGATTTCGAAGTATAGAGTTCTTTGGTTATAAAGTTATACAATGCATAGAAATACGACTGTTCCAACGCTGACAGCGCATTGATCCTCTGTGTCACAGCATCAATCGAAGGACACAAATAGCGTTTCCATAAAATGTTGTCAAGTTGCCGCTCATTCAAGGTTTCGGATTTAATATCTTGCAGGCGCTCCGCTGTATATTGAGGGCTATTACGCAACTGGATACCATATTCGTTTGCCACAATACGATTTCTAACATCCATGACCCGACGCAACATAGCCCATGAAGGACGTGCAGGATAAAGCAACGGATAACGCGTATAGAGCAAATACGACTTCACACGACGGTGATCCCTACCCATGGCATACTCCAATACCGCCTGATACAATAACATCTGCACCTTGTTATTCTCTTTCGGCTCTACCTTTCCCCGGATAGTATACTCATCCGCCTTACCCGATTTCATTTCGATGAAAGACGACATATCGCGCTGCATATAATCCAGACGTCCCTGCAAACCCAATGCTTCGCATATATAGGACGGTTCTAACACAGCATCCGTTTTATCCAGTTCATAACCCGATTCCCGGAAAGTCTTTGTTACCGTTTGCCTGATATTATCAAAATGCCGTTTGCAGTCAGCAAAAAATTCACGTTCCTTTTCGTGGTCGCGCAAATCGGCACAGGCAGCCAATTCAATGGGATACGAACGGAATGCTTTTTTCATACACGCCAAATAGTCCGGTTCTCCCTCTGCATGAATCCATTCATCCAGAAAGAGATTGGCTATATTACCCAACAAAAGCGGACGGGTATTATCGGGCGTTTGCAATCTTGCCAACAGGTAATTTGCCGGATGATGCCCATACTCCCTGAAACATTCTGCCAACGAACTGATGTCGAGCAAATAATCCGGCTCCAAAATTATGAAAGAAGGCGTAAGCACACCCGATTCATCAATCGCCACATCCAGCAAATTAACTTGGGCATGCCGCCACAACAAACCGCAAGTTTCTGCAAATTCGTCATTTATTTGCGGCACATTATAGCGCACCCGTAACGGCTCGTCAGCCACAGTGTCTACGGGTAACACATACAGATAATTCTCATCGGCATACTGGAAACTGACACGCATGCGCCGTACACGTTCCTTTGCCACAGGAGCAGCAATATACGTAGCATCCGCATGCGGCAACAAGCGGTACAGCTCGGCCGGAACAGCTTCGCCCGTCAAACGTTTTACAAAAAAAGACAATGTTTTGGCATCGCGCAGCAGTTGCTCCCGCGAAGGTTCTGCCTGACGGTTCAAAACGGCATTGGAGGTAAGCCGGAAAGTATGCAAACGATTCTGCTCGGCGACAGTCAGTCCGAGCTTGGAAGATACAAAGTTGATACGGGCGGAAAGGTCGGTCATTTGCAGACTGCTGTCCGCCATTTGCGTACGGCACAAGTGCTCAAGCAGTTCACGCAACTGCCGGTAAGCCGATCTCAAGGAAAAGTCCTCTGCACAACAGGCTTCCAACAGTAAATCAAAATATTCCTTTATTTCCGAATTCATTCCTTTTCCGCCTCTGCCACTTCTTCAACCCCGTCAGTTTTCTTATCCTTAATCATCAGGATACTCATCTCATAAAGCATATAAAGCGGTACGGCAACTACGGTCAACGTAAACGGATCGCCTGTGGGCGTTATAATGGCAGCGACAATGACAATGGCCACCACAGCATGACGCCGATAACTACGTAAGAGCGTCTTATGCACCAACCCCAGCAACGAGAGCAGCCACGTCACCAGCGGAAGCTCAAAAGCGAGTCCCATGCAAAGTACCAGCATCATAAAATTATCAATATACGAATTGAGGGAAATCTGATTCTCTATCGCCGCACTAAGCTGATAAGTGGAGAGAAAACGCAATGTCAGCGGATAGACCATGAAGTAGCCCAGCAACACTCCGACGAAAAACATCACCGTACCCAAACAGAGCGCTTTCTGCACTCCCCTGCGTTCACCGGGATAGAGTGCGGGCCTAATGAACCTCCATATTTCAAAAAACAAGTATGGCGCAGCCGTCACCACCGACATCCAAAAAGCCGTAGATATATGGATGAAGAACGGTGCAGCCAAATTTATGTTGATCAGTTTTATATGGAACTCCTGCGTAAAGAACTCATCGTGCAAATCAAATCTCTCACCGATATAACGCAACAGGTCATAGAATATGAAATCATCGTGGCATGGAGCAAGCACTACATTATCAAACAAGTAGGGCATCGCAATGAAATAACCCACAGCCAATATGAACCACACGCCGAGAATACGGAACAATACCCGGCGCAGTTCGTCCAAATGATCCCAGAACGTTAATTCTTTATCTGACATGGTGAGGATATGCCAATGTGAGAATGATTATTTATCCGCAGGTTTATCCACCTCTTCCTTTGCTTTGTTTATTTCGTCTTTAGCCTCATTCACACCTTCCTTGAAGCTCTTTACGCCTTTACCTAAGCCACGCATCAATTCAGGGATTTTCTTGCCGCCAAACAACAGCAAAATAACCAGTGCGATGATAATCCACTCGGAACCGCTGGGCAAGAAGCCCAATAAGAGTAAGTTTGTCATAGTCATATCGGATTAAATTTGCTTGCAAAGATAATAAGATTTATGATTTATGATTTACGATTTGCAATTTATTCCGTTGGCATGCTCACATTATGCCGCGGATTACAGTTCACAAATCAGGCATCACACCCCTTTCAATCCTGATAATATATTCTCTTCACACGTGTCGAGACACTTGTCAGCACCTCATACGGAATGGTTTCAAGCACATCGGAAAGAACGGTTATAGGCAGATGATCCCCGAAGATTTCCACACTGTCACCTTCCTTACAGTCAATATCCGTTACGTCGATCATGCAGACATCCATACAAATATTGCCTACATAGGGAGCGCGCTGCCCGTTCACCAGGCAATAGGCGCGGCCGTTGCCCAAATGGCGATTCAGCCCGTCGGCATAACCGATAGGAATGGCTGCGATGCGCGAAGGGCGCACCAAATGTCCCTTGCGGCTATATCCCACCGTATCCTCTTCGGGCACATCACGTATCTGCAGAATGGTGGTCTTTAACGTACTGACATTATTCATAATGGAATTGTCTATCGGACTGATGCCATACAACCCGATTCCCAGCCGCACCATATCAAACTGCGCCCCCGGAAAACGTTCAATGCCGGCAGAATTACATATATGGCGAAGTATCTTATATGGAAATGCCTCCTGCAACAGCATGGAAGCCTTTTCAAAAGTCTCTATCTGCTTACGCGTAAAGGCATCGAATTGCGGAGCATCACTCCCCACGAAATGCGAGAACACCGAACGGGGAATAACCGCGTTCTGCCCTTTCAGACGTTCTATGAGCCGGGGCATATCTTCCGGAGCAAACCCCAACCGGTGCATACCGGTATCCAGCTTCACATGGATAGGAAAATTGGTAATCCCCTCTTTCTCGGCTTCCTTAATCAATGCGTCCAACAGGTGGAAGCTGTACACTTCCGGCTCCAGCTTATAATCGAACATCGTCTTGAAAGCGGTCATTTCCGGATTCATAATGATGACGCTTGCCGTAATGCCGGCTTTACGCAGGTCCGAACCTTCATCTGCCACGGCAACAGCCAGATAATCCACATGATGCTCCTGCAAAGTTTTGGCTATCTCATACGATCCGGCACCATAGGCGGAAGCCTTCACCATACACACCATTTTGGTTTCGGGTTTCAGCTTACTGCGATAATAATTCAGATTGGCAATCATCGCACCAAGATTCACCTCCAATATCGTTTCGTGAACCTTTCTCTCCAAAACCTCCGTCAACGCATCGAAACCAAACTTACGCGCGCCCTTAATCAGGATTATTTCATTCTCCAGCGACAGTTCACCTTTTCCAATGGCATCAATCAGCGCAGCCGTATCAGGATAAAAAGCTTTCTCGATATTAAATCGTGAGGCACATGAGGAGATTTCATTTCCCACACCAATTACACGTTCTATTCCCCTGCTGTTCACCAACTGTGCCACCTGGCGATAAAGAGTAGGAGTATTCTGCCCGGTTTCCAATATATCCGAAAGAATAAGTGTCCTCTTCAGTCCCTTGCTCTGTGAGCGACGAAACAGAAAATCGAGCGCTATGTCCAAAGAGCCGAGATCCGAATTATAACTATCGTTTATCAGCAAGCAGCCATTTTTACCCTCTTTCACTTCCAGACGCATTGCCACCGGCTCCAATTTTGCCATACGCTCCGTTATCTGCCCGGCAGGAAGCATCAGATACAGGCAGGCTGCCAAACAGTTCAACGAGTTCTCGATAGAAGCATCATCTATGAACGGCAATGTAAATGTGTTGTCCATATCCAAATAACGATAGGAAATTACGGTAGAGTTCTCCTGCTTTTCCACCTTGTTGATATACAAGGGGCGCTCCATATCTCTCCTGCTCCATGCTATTTCGCGGGCCGAAAAGATGGATTTACTTACACAATTACTGATAAACTCGTCATCACCATTATAAATCACGACATCACAATCCTTAAAAAGCGCCAGTTTTTCCATGCACTTCTCCTGCAAAGAGAAAAAATTTTCCTGATGTGCGCCGCCTATATTGGTTAGAATTCCGATGGTCGGCTTGATGATATTTTGCAAAGCGCGCATTTCTCCCGGCTCCGAGATTCCCGCCTCCAAAATGGCAAGTTCTGTTTGCTCGTTCATCTGCCATACAGACAAAGGCACACCTATCTGCGAGTTGTAACTGCGGGGTGAACGGGTGATAACACGTTCCGGACTCAGCAACTGGTGCAGCCATTCTTTCACAACGGTCTTTCCGTTACTGCCGGTAATACCGATAACAGGAATCTGGAACCGGTCACGATGTTGTTCCGCCAGCTTCTGCAATGCTTTCAACGGACTTGGCACAACCAATAAGTTGAGATCCGGAAGTGGAGAGCCAAGCGCTTCCGCTTCTTTAAGCCCTTCTTCACTAACGACAAAGTTGCGGACACCGCGCGCATACAGATCGCGGATATAACGGGCTCCGTCATTCCGTTTGGTTGCCAAAGCAAAAAACAATGTTTCTTCAGGGAAACTCAAGGAGCGACTGTCCGTAAGTAACCAGTCAATCGTAGCGGACAACTCTCCTATCCGCCGCGCACCAATGATTTGAGCTATATTTTCAATCGTATATGACATAATTCTCTTTCTTTTTGAAAATCTAAGTACGGGTATTTTCCGTTAAGTCGGTCTATTTTTAACACAATTTGTCCTAAAAAACGCTTATACTCCTCAGAGCCGGGATGAAAGGGCTTGTGTGCCAATGCCCTACGTATATTTTCACTTTCTTCTATGATCTGTAACGTCTCCGGCGAAAAACAGGCGGACGAGAAGCGCTCCCACACATACTGCACAGCCACTTCGGAAGGATGCACCATATCTTCAGCGTAGAAGCGGTAATCCCGCAATTCATCCAAAACCAATTCATAGGCGGGAAAATAGAATACATTCTCCGGAAAAGCAGCTTGCAGCCGGTCCACCGCCAACAGCAGCGTAGCCTTGCTGAGTTGATTGGCGTGCAACCCGTCGCGCACGTGACGGATAGGGCTGACTGTGAAAATCACTTTCAAGTCAAGATTCCGCGCCAACAATCCGGAAAGCAATGAAGTATAGTCCAATACTATTTCATCAACCTCCAACCGCCTGCGGGTAAATTCTTTCTCCGGTTGCTTGTGGCAGTTGCCCACAATGCGTCCCGTATGCTTCTGTTCGTACACCCATGCTGTGCCGAAAGTCAACAGTAAGCAATCCGCATTAAAAACAGTATTGTGAGCCGAGGCAATCCGCTCATTGATAATGCGTAATGTTTCTTCTACCGATGAGGACGAAAAATCCCCATGATGCATCGGGCTGTGCCAACATTCACGAAAGAAGAACAAATCGTCTTGAGCATATCTCTTTCCTTCAACGATTTCCCGTAAAGCGGCAGAGATGGAAAGCGGATTATACAGCACTCCGTATGGATTGACATCACAGCGGAACTTGGCATTGGTGAGCCTCATGCCGATGTGTGTGGCAAAGCAAGAGCCGAACAACATCAGTCGGTCGGCATGCGTCAACTGCGGCAAACTTCCGGGAATTTCCACAGGGGTATAAAAATTCATAAGCAAACCGGTATTAAATATTCATTCTTCAGACTTGATATATACGCGGTGACTGCCAAATCCGCTGAAGCCGATGCCCGTTCCCGGTGTATGCGACAACTTACGCAGCTCGACGGTTCCTGACGAACGAAGCAATCCCGTCAGTTGGCAATACGTACGGACGGTGAGAAAAGGATGTGCTTCCAAATGTTTTCGTGCTATCTCCAACCGTTGTCCGGCAGTATATTCTTGCGAAGAGCGGACAGGCTTCCACGGTGCACGCCGCAGCGTACAGTGCCTATTGGTTTTATACACCAGTTCCTTTTCCGCCTGAAAATTAATTTTCCCCACAAAGATGCTCTGCGCATTGCGATGGGTGGCGTCACCGTCCGCTTCTTCACGCTCCTTGTCGGCGCCTATCACCAGCCCCGGAGTGAACGTACCGATGCCGTCTATCTTTGCCGAAAAGCCCCGCGCCATTGTATGCGCCATTGCCTCCACCAGTTCGCAGATGATGCCCTCGACCATCCCCGGAGAAAAGCCGCTCCGTAGGGAGATATATTCCGCCAATTCACGGGTTGAACTTTGTCCCAACAATACCATTTGCGGGTAAGTCACCCGTTCGCCTTTCCCTTGCAGGTCAGGCATTTCTTTCATTACATAATGCGTAGGCATTTGCTATCTTCTTTTTTTTAAAAAGGTTCCACACTCTTATTTCTTCCTGTACTCCCTATCCAAACTTACTTCATCCGGCAAGGAAACCTATCTTTGCAGTATCCAAGACTTGGAATGAAGGCTTCATTTCTTAGAATAAAGCTTTCATTCTAAGGAATTGAACTTTCAGTTTCAGAAATCAAAGCTCAATTCCAAGTCTTGGATACTACAAAGATAGGTTTTCCCGCCGGGCAAAACAAGTTTTCATTGTATATTTCATAGCGGAAAGGATTTATCCCTCTTTTCTATGTAAAAAGAAGACGACAAAATAAAAAACAGATAAAATGATATAGTCATCCGTTTTCTTTTCGTATTTTTGCATTTTGTAATCTTCAGTACAGTGATGAAAACAGAGTCAACAACATATAACTTGCTAAATTCCATTTCTTATCCGGAAGACTTACGTAAATTAAGCGTAGAACAACTTCCGGAACTTTGTGAAGAATTAAGGCAAGACATCATTCAAGAACTTTCATGCAATCCGGGACATTTTGCTGCGAGTTTGGGTACGGTGGAACTGACCGTAGCGCTGCATTACGTCTACAACACTCCATACGACCGCATCGTATGGGATGTGGGGCATCAGGCTTACGGGCACAAGATGCTCACCGGACGTCGCGAGGCTTTCTGCACCAACCGCAAATTCAAAGGCATACGTCCTTTTCCCACTCCCGTAGAAAGCGATTACGACACCTTTACCTGCGGACATGCCTCCAATTCTATTTCGGCGGCTTTGGGTATGGCTGTCGCAGCAGCCAAGAAAGGAGAAAAAGACCGCCACGTAGTAGCCGTCATTGGCGACGGCAGCATGAGCGGAGGACTGGCTTTCGAGGGCTTGAACAATGCTTCGTCCACGGCCAACAACCTGTTGATTATCCTCAACGATAATGACATGGCGATAGACCGCAGTGTGGGTGGCATGAAACAATATCTCTTCAACCTGACTACATCGAACCGCTACAACCAGCTACGCTTCAAAGCATCCAAAATGCTATTCAAAATGGGCGTACTGAATGAAGACCGGCGTAAAGCGTTAATCCGCTTCTCCAACAGCCTGAAATCAATGGCAGCCCAGCAGCAGAACATCTTCGAGGGGATGAACATCCGCTACTTCGGTCCGATAAACGGACACGATGTAAAAAATCTGGCACGCATCCTGCGGGATATAAAAGATATGCAGGGTCCTAAGATCCTTCATCTGCACACAGTCAAAGGCAAAGGCTTTGAACCGGCAGAAAAAAATCCGGGCATCTGGCATGCACCGGGCAAATTCGATCCGGAGACAGGCGAACGCATCACGACCGATACCAGCAATCTGCCCCCTCTGTACCAAACCGTATTCGGAGAGACATTGGTGGAATTGGCCGAGAAGAATCCGAAAATTGTCGGTATCACCCCCGCCATGCCCACAGGATGTTCCATGAACCTATTGATGAAAGCCATGCCCGACCGCGCCTTCGACGTGGGTATTGCCGAAGGACATGCCGCCACATTCTCCGGCGGTATGGCAAAAGAAGGGCTGCAACCTTTCTGCAACATTTATTCGTCCTTCATGCAACGGGCCTACGACAACGTGATACACGACATTGCCATCCTGAAGCTACCCGTCGTACTTTGTTTGGATCGCGCCGGACTGGTAGGCGAAGACGGACCTACGCATCATGGAGTATACGATCTTGCCTATTTCCGCCCTATCCCTAATCTGACTATATCTTCACCTATGGACGAACACGAGTTGCGCCGGCTGATGTACACAGCCCAACTGCCCGATAAGGGTCCGTTCGTTATCCGTTACCCGCGTGGACGCGGCGTACTGGTAAACTGGAAATGTCCACTGGAAGAAATCCCCGTAGGCAAAGGGCGTAAACTGAAAGACGGCAAAGACCTGGCAGTCATCACCCTCGGCCCGATAGGAAACATTGCCGCACGCGCCATTAAACGGGCGGAAGCAGACAAAGGAATCTCCATAGCCCATTACGACCTGCGTTTCCTCAAGCCTCTGGATGAAACATTATTACATGAAGTAGGACGTAACTTCAGTCGCATCCTCACCATAGAAGACGGTGCACGAAAAGGCGGCATGGGAAGTGCCGTACTGGAATTCATGGCAGATCATGACTACATCCCGCATATAAAGCGTATCGGCGTGCCCGACACATTTATTGAACATGGTACGGTACAAGAACTATACCGGTTGTGCGGAATGGATGAAGAAGGAATCTATAATATATTAATTAAGAATGATGAATGAAGAACCGGGCTGCGCCATGCGCAAGCCATCCGCAAGGAAATTCTTCATTCTTAATTCTTCATTTCTAAAAATATTGTGAAGATTATTATTGCAGGTGCCGGCGCAGTAGGCACACATTTAGCCAAACTCTTGTCGCGCGAGAAGCAAGACATCATATTGATGGACGACAACGAAGAAAGGATGAGCACGCTCAGCTCCAACTTCGACTTGATGACCGTCACCGCCTCTCCCACCTCCATTACAGGATTAAAAGAAGTAGGAGTAGGAGAAGCCGACCTCTTCATTGCCGTCACCCCCGATGAAAGCCGCAACATCACCGCCTGTATGCTTGCCACCAACCTCGGTGCGCAAAAGACCGTAGGGCGCATTGACAACTACGAATACCTGCTACCCAAAAACAAGGAGTTCTTCCAGAAGTTAGGGGTAGACTCGCTCATTTATCCGGAAATGCTCGCTGCAAAAGAAATCGTATCATCCATCCGCATGAGCTGGGTGCGCCAATGGTGGGAATTTTGCGGCGGTGCACTGATTCTGATAGGTGCCAAGATGCGCGAAAAGGCTGAGATTCTGGACATCCCCCTGCACCAACTGGGCGGACCGGAACTGCCCTATCACGTGGTAGCCATCAAACGCGGTAACGAAACATTGATTCCTCGTGGCGACGATGTCATAAAGCTGCACGACATTGTCTACTTCACCACCACCCGCAAATTCGTTCCATATATCCGCAAGATAGCCGGCAAAGAAGATTATGCCGACGTACGCAACGTCATGATTATGGGCGGAAGCCGCATTGCCGTGCGCACCGCACAATATGTTCCCGACTATATGCAAGTGAAAATTGTGGATAACGACCTGAACCGATGCAACCGGCTGACCGAATTATTGGATGACAAGACAATGATTATCAACGGAGACGGACGAGACATGGACTTACTCGTGGAAGAAGGATTGAAGAACACCGAAGCCTTTGTTGCACTAACCGGCAACTCGGAAACAAACATCCTTGCCTGTCTGGCGGCCAAGCGTATGGGAGTAAGCAAAACAGTGGCGGAAGTAGAAAACATAGATTATATAGGTATGGCGGAAAGCCTTGACATCGGCACTGTCATCAATAAAAAGATGATCGCTGCCAGCCATATTTACCAGATGATGCTGGATGCCGACGTCAGCAATGTGAAATGCCTGACTTTCGCCAATGCTGATGTAGCGGAGTTTACCGTCAAAGCAGGATCCAAAATAACCAAACACCCGGTAAAAGACCTCGGCCTGCCCAAAGGAACCACTATCGGCGGACTGATACGTAACGGTGAAGGTGTTGTGGTTATGGGTAACACGCAAATACAACCCGGCGACCATGTGGTGGTATTCTGCCTGAACATGATGATTAAGAAAATCGAAAAATACTTTAATTAGCAAAGAATTAAGAGTTACTTGACAGACGTGATCAACTTTAAGACAATTATACGGATTATCGGTATTCTGCTATTGCTGGAAACAATCATGCTGTTGGCATGCTCGGGCATATCATATTACTATAACGACGAAGCACTGCTCGACTTTTGGAAATCGGCAGGAATCACAGCCGGAGCCGGTCTGCTCATGGCAGTTGCCGGAAAAGGGGGCGACAAACAGTTAACCCGTCGCGACGGTTATGTATTGGTCAGCTTTGCCTGGGTAGCCTTCTCCCTCTTCGGTATGTTGCCTTTTTACATCAGCGGATATGTCCCCGACATTACAAATGCTTTTTTTGAAACCATGTCCGGCTTTACCAGTACGGGAGCCACCGTACTGGACAACATAGAGTCGCTTCCCCATGGACTTTTGTTCTGGCGCAGCATGACGCAATGGATAGGCGGTTTGGGAATCATCATGTTCACGATTGCAGTGTTGCCCATCTTCGGAGTCAGCGGCCTGCAAGTATTCGCAGCCGAAGCCAGCGGCCCCACCCATGACAAAGTGCACCCGCGCATCGGCATTACAGCCAAATGGATATGGGGAATCTATACCGGACTTACCTTTATCCTCGTAATCCTGCTAATGCTGGGAGGAATGAACTGGTTTGACAGCATATGCCATGCTTTCGCCACCACAGGCACAGGAGGTTTTTCTACCAAACAGGCGAGTGTGGCATACTATCATTCTCCCTACATAGAGTATGTTATCTCCCTTTTTATGTTTGTCTCCGGCATCAACTTTACGTTGCTGTTGTTTTTTGTCAACCGGAAATTCAAAAAAGTCATTGATAACGCTGAATTGAAATGGTACTTCTGGTCGGTAACCGGATTTACCACCGTAATTGCCGTTATCCTTTATTATACCAGTTCGATGGGCATGGAAGAAGCCTTCCGCAAATCATTGTTCCAGGTTATCTCCCTGCACACTTCCACCGGCTTTGCCACAGACGACTACATGCTATGGACGCCCATACTCTGGGGATTACTGACCATCGTCATGATAATGGGAGCGTGCGCAGGCAGCACGACAGGCGGACTAAAATGTATTCGAATGGTCATTCTCGCCAAAGTGTCACGCAATGAGTTCAAGCATATCCTCCACCCCAACGCCGTATTACCGGTACGCGTAAACAAGCAAGTCATATCGCCTTCCATTGTTTCTACCGTACTGGCATTCTTCTTTTTATATTTCATTATTGCTATCATCGGCATATTAATAATGATGGGAATGGGGATAGATGCCGAAGAATCTATCGGCTGTGTTGTGTCCAGCATCGGAAATATGGGTCCGGGATTAGGAGATACCGGCCCGGCATATTCGTGGAATTCCCTACCCGATGCCGCTAAATGGCTGCTGTCGTTCCTGATGTTGCTGGGACGTCTGGAATTATTCACCGTTTTACTTTTATTCACACCGGAATTCTGGAAACGGAATTGATTTAGGATAAAAAGTGTAAAAATAGTCATTTTTTGTCATGCCGAGATAGCAAAATGAGAGATACTTATTATATCTTTGCGCCCTGAAAAGAGATATGGAGATATGAAACAGTGCATAAAATATTGTATGATAGCCATACTCGCAGTTTTATTACACAACGGTGCAATAGAAGCTGCGGATTTATTATGCACTCCGGTTGACCACCAGACAGAGAGTTGCACCCTAACTCAAGCACCTACCACCCGGCAAGCCGTTCAGAACTATTACCAACATTCATCATCCACCGCTTCCTGTCTGGAACATGTGGATAATATGCAAGTACCGAGTAATAAAAGTTCTATGTTGCGCGCCAGCATCATCCGTATGCAACAAATGCTACGTGCACAGAGTTATGACCGCATACCCGACCTGCACCATACTCCTGTACCCGATCTGCATTACTACGTATTCGGGTTAAGAAAGATTATCGTATAAAACGAGTGATAGACAGCGGGGAATCCTTTTACATATTGTCATTCTATCATCTAATTGCCCTATCGCTGTATTATTACCGTATATCTATATTTATACATCTAAAATCTTATCAGATTTATGAACTTTACTTTGTTAGTAGTCGTCCTGTTGACGGCAATTGCTTTCGTGGGTATCGTCATCGCGCTGTCTAATGCGATAGCGCCCCGTTCGTACAATGCGCAGAAAATGGAGCCGTACGAATGTGGTATTCCCACCCGCGGTAAATCATGGATGCAGTTCCGGGTGGGTTACTACCTGTTTGCCATCCTGTTTCTGATGTTCGAGGTGGAGACGGTTTTCCTGTTCCCTTGGGCAGTCATTACAAGGGAGCTTGGAGTAGCCGGGCTTTTCAGTATTTTATTTTTCCTTATTATATTAATTCTGGGTCTTGCTTATGCCTGGAGGAAAGGAGCTTTGGAATGGAAGTAACGAAGAAACCCAACATAAAATCTATCCCTTATGAGGAGTTTACAGACAATGAAACGTTGGAGAAATTGGTTCGGGAACTTAATGCAGGAGGTGCCAACGTGGCCCTCGGCGTACTGGACGATTTCGTTAATTGGGGACGCAGTAACTCACTGTGGCCGCTTACGTTTGCAACAAGTTGTTGCGGTATCGAATTTATGGCCCTCGGTGCAGCCCGCTATGACATGGCACGCTTCGGGTTTGAAGTAGCCCGCGCCAGTCCGCGTCAGGCAGACATGATCATGGTGTGTGGAACAATCACAAACAAAATGGCCCCGGTGCTGAAACGTCTGTACGACCAGATGGCCGACCCTAAGTATGTGATAGCCGTAGGTGGTTGCGCAGTCAGTGGCGGTCCGTTCAAGAAGTCTTACCACGTTGTCAATGGAGTGGATAAGATCCTGCCGGTAGACGTATATATTCCGGGATGCCCTCCCCGACCCGAAGCATTCTACTACGGAATGATGCAGTTGCAACGCAAAGTGAAAATCGAAAAATATTTTGGCGGAGTAAACCGAAAAGAAGAGAAGAACTTGTGATTAATGATTAGCGATTAGAAATTAGTGATTAGAACGGTACAAATATCAATCAATAAGTCTATAAATCAATAATCCTTAATTGCTAAACTCCAGACATTATATAAGTTAAGTATGGAAATAAAATATATAAATCCCGCAGCCTTGCATGACGAGATGCTGCGCCTACGGCAAGAAGAGCAGATGGACTTCCTTGAATGTCTTACAGGCATGGACTGGGGTGAGCCGGACACAGCTAAAGATACTCCCGACACTCCACGAGGCCTTGGCGTTGTTTATCAGTTGGAATCTACTGCCACCGGCAAACGGATGGCAGTTCGCACCGCCACCCTCGACAGGGAACATCCCGAACTGCCTTCAGTGTGCGACATATGGAAAGCCGCCGACTTCCTGGAACGTGAAGTATTCGATTTCTATGGGGTGGTTTTCATCGGTCATCCCGATATGCGACGTCTTTATCTGCGCAATGATTGGGTAGGCTATCCGATGCGTAAGGACGATGATCCTGAAGCACAAAACCCTCTGCGTATGGATAATGAGGAGACAGTCGATACAACCACCGAGCTGGAGCTGAATCCGGATGGAACCGTAAAGAACAAAGAATCGCTACTCTTCGGTGATGATGAATATGTAGTAAATATCGGTCCGCAGCATCCCGCAACCCATGGTGTAATGCGTTTCCGCGTGTCACTGGAGGGTGAAATCATCGAAAAAATCGATGCCAACTGCGGCTATATCCACCGGGGCATCGAAAAGATGTGCGAGAGCCTGACATACCCGCAAACACTGGCTCTAACCGACCGTTTGGACTATCTGGGCGCTCACCAAAACCGCCATGCCCTATGCATGTGCATCGAACAAGCAATGGGTATAGAAGTCAGCGAACGCGTGCAGTACATCCGCACAATCATGGACGAATTGCAACGCATCGATTCACACTTGCTTTTCTACTCCTGTCTGGCAATGGACCTCGGCGCACTGACCGCTTTCTTCTACGGTTTTCGCGATCGCGAGAAGATTCTGGACATCTTTGAAGGAACCTGCGGCGGACGCCTCATCATGAACTATAACACAATTGGCGGCGTACAAGCCGACATTGCTCCCGACTTCCAGAAAAAGGTAAAAGAATTCATTCCTTACCTGCGCGGCATCCTGCATGAATACCACGATGTGTTTACGGGAAACATCATTGCGCAACAACGTCTGAAAGGCGTAGGGGTACTGTCTCGTGAAGATGCCATAGCCTTCGGCGCCACCGGAGGCACAGGTCGTGCCAGCGGTTGGGCTTGCGATGTGCGTAAGCGTATGCCTTACAGCATGTATAGCAAGGTGGACTTTAAAGAAGTTATCCGCACCGAAGGTGATTCCTGGGCACGCTATCTCATCCGCATGGATGAAATCATGGAAAGCCTGAATATCATCGAACAGTTGATAGACAACATCCCCGAAGGCAACTATCAGGAAAAGATGAAACCGATTATCCGCGTACCGGAAGGTAACTACTATGCCGCCGTAGAAGGCAGCCGCGGTGAATTCGGAGTATTCCTCGAAAGCCATGGCGACAAAATGCCCTACCGCTTGCATTTCCGCAGTACGGGGCTTCCATTGGTATCTACCGTAGACACAATTTGTCGCGGTGCAAAGATTGCCGACCTTATCGCTATCGGTGGAACACTGGACTATGTAGTACCGGATATTGACAGGTAAATTAATTGATTAATGATTAACGATTAGTGATTAACCCCTTGCAGTATTGACAGTGCAACCTGTTAGTCGCTAATCACTAACAACTAATAACTAAATAACGTGTTTGACTTTAGTATAGTAACCAATTGGATTCACCAGATGCTGACCTCCTTTATGCCGGAAGGTCTGGCGGTGTTCCTCGAATGTGTAGTGATAGGCGTATGCATCATCCTTATGTATGCGGTACTTGCCATTATTCTGATTTACATGGAGCGTAAGATATGCGCTTTCTTCCAGTGCCGCCTCGGTCCGATGCGTGTAGGAAAGTGGGGACTGCTCCAAGTGCCCTGCGACGTTATCAAGATGCTGACCAAAGAAATCATTGACCTGAAATTCTCCGACAGGCTTCTCTATAACCTGGCGCCATTCATGGTTATCATCGCTTCATTCCTGACATTCGCCTGTCTGCCCATCAGCAAAGGGCTAGAAGTTCTGGACTTTAACGTAGGTATCTTCTTCCTGCTTGCAGCTTCAAGCATCGGCGTGGTAGGTATCCTGCTTGCCGGTTGGAGTTCCAACAATAAGTTCTCACTTATCGGAGCCATGCGAAGCGGTGCACAAATCATCAGCTATGAACTTTCGTGCGGACTGAGCATTCTGACAATGGTTGTTTTAATGGGTACGATGCAGTTCTCCGAAATCGTAGCCGGACAAGCTGACGGATGGTTCATCTTCAAAGGACATATTCCGGCAGTGATAGCGTTTGTTATTTATCTGATTGCAGGCAATGCTGAAACCAACCGCGGCCCGTTCGACTTGCCGGAAGCAGAAAGTGAGCTGACAGCCGGTTATCATACGGAGTACTCCGGTATGGGATTCGGCTTCTTCTATCTGGCAGAATACCTGAACCTGTTCATCGTTGCCAGTGTTGCAGCCACTATTTTTCTGGGAGGCTGGATGCCGCTGCACATCGTCGGTCTGGACGGTTTCAATGCAGTAATGGATTACATTCCGGGATTTGTATGGTTCTTCGGCAAAGCATTTTTCGTAGTGTTCCTGCTGATGTGGATTAAATGGACATTCCCGCGTTTGCGTATCGATCAGATCCTGAATCTTGAATGGAAATACCTGGTACCTATCTCCATGGTAAACCTGATATTGATGGTGTTGATTGTCGTATTCGGACTACACTTTTAACCGACGCCGACGTTGCATCGGAACAAAGTTCCCATTCGGATAAATCTAAAACAATAAAATAATGAAAGATAATAAAGAACATAACTCTTATATAGGCGGCCTCATAAACGGTGTCAGCTCCCTGCTGACGGGCATGAAAACCACTATGACCGTTTTCTGCCGGAAGAAGACCACCGAACAATATCCGGAGAACCGGAAGACACTGAAACTCTCCGAACGCTTCAGGGGTACGCTGACGATGCCCCACAACGAGCAGAACGAGCATCATTGCGTAGCTTGCGGCCTGTGTCAAATGGCTTGTCCCAACGACACCATCAAAGTGACGAGTGAAACCATAGAGACGGAAGACGGTAAGAAAAAGAAGATATTGGCGAAATATGAGTACGACCTCGGTTCGTGCATATTCTGCCAGCTCTGCGTCAATGCCTGTCCGCATGATGCCATTACATTCGACCAGAATTTTGAGCATGCAGTATTCGACCGTAGCAAACTGGTGCTGACGCTGAATCATCCGGGCAGTCACGTAGAAGAGAAGAAGAAATCCGCCGCTCCCCAAGCTGAAGTAGCGAAGTAATTAGTCATTCATAATTAGTAATCAAAAACATGGAATTCAATCTTGAAACAATAGTATTCTACTTCCTTGCGGCTTTCATTACCGTATTTTCCATACTGACGGTAACTACCAGACGCATGGTACGCTCGGCCACTTACCTGCTGTTCGTTCTTTTCGGTACGGCAGGCATCTATTTCCTGTTGGGATATACATTCCTCGGCTCTGTACAGATTATGGTGTACGCAGGCGGTATAGTCGTCCTCTACGTCTTCTCCATCCTGCTCACCAGCGGTGAAGGCGACATCGCGGGAAAGCTGAAACGCAGCAAGTTCCTTGCCGGGCTGGGCGCTACCATAGGCGGAGCCATTATAGTAGTATTCATAACCCTGAAACATAAGTTTATCGCCACCACCGACGTGGTGCCTCTTGAGGTCAACATCAAGACTATCGGGCATCACATGCTGAGCGGCGACAAATATGGTTACCTGTTGCCTTTCGAAGCTGTCAGCATCCTGCTGCTGGCATGTATTGTAGGCGGATTATTAATCGCACGTAAAAGATAAGAATTATGATACACATGGAATATTACCTGATAGTCTCGGCTATCATGTTTTTCGCCGGCATTTACGGGTTCTTTACCCGTCGCAACACATTGGCGATATTAATTTCGATTGAGTTGATACTGAACGCTACCGACATCAACTTCGCGGTATTCAACCGATTTCTGTTTCCCGGCGGACTGGAAGGTTACTTCTTCTCACTGTTCTCCATTGCCATTTCGGCAGCCGAAACAGCAGTAGCTATTGCTATCATGATTAATATCTATCGTAACATACGCTCTATCCAGGTGAACAAACTGGATGAACTCAAATGGTAATAAATATGGAATATACGATTCTAATCCTTCTTCTTCCCTTACTCTCTTTCCTTGTTTTGGGATTGGGCGGTAAATGGATGTCACACCGTACCGCCGGAAGTATCGGTACGGGCGTGTTGAGTGTGGTGACGGTGCTCTCCTACCTCACCGCAATACAGTATTTCACTGCTCCCCGGCTGGCAGACGGCACATACGCCACACTGATGCCTTATAACTGTACATGGCTGCCGTTCACGCCTTCACTCAGCATTGACCTGGGAATCTTGCTCGACCCCATTTCGGTGATGATGCTGATTGTCATAAGTACCGTTTCATTCATGGTACACCTCTACTCCTTCGGCTACATGAAAGGTGAGCGCGGTTTTCAACGTTATTATGCCTTTCTTTCGCTTTTCACCATGTCCATGCTCGGACTCGTGGTGGCTACGAACATCTTCCAGATGTATCTGTTTTGGGAACTGGTGGGCGTGTCTTCCTACCTGCTGATTGGTTTCTACTATACCAAACCGGCAGCCATAGCCGCCAGCAAAAAGGCATTCATCGTTACCCGTTTTGCCGATTTGGGCTTCCTGATCGGTATTCTGGTCTACGGCTACTATGCCGGAACCTATACTTTCCAGCCCGATGAAATGGCACTGCTGAAAGGCGGCGCTACCATGATTCCGCTGGCACTGGGACTGATGTTCATCGGCGGAGCCGGAAAGAGCGCCATGTTCCCGTTGCACATCTGGCTGCCCGATGCAATGGAAGGTCCTACTCCCGTCAGCGCACTGATCCACGCCGCCACAATGGTGGTTGCAGGCGTGTATCTGGTGGCACGTATGTTCCCGCTCTTCATAGACTATGCGCCTCAGGTGCTGCACCTCGTTGCTTATGTGGGCGCATTCACCGCATTCTATGCCGCCAGTGTAGCTTGCGTGCAAAGCGACATTAAGCGTGTGCTTGCCTTCTCCACTATCTCACAGATAGGCTTTATGATGGTGGCACTCGGCGTATGCACCTCCCTGAATCCCCACGAAGGCGGACTGGGTTATATGGCAGGCATGTTCCATTTGTTTACGCATGCCATGTTCAAGGCCCTGCTGTTCCTTGGCGCAGGCAGCATCATCCATGCGGTGCACAGCAACGAGATGTCTGCTATGGGCGGATTGCGCAAGTACATGCCGATTACGCATATCACTTTCCTGATAGCCTGTCTGGCCATCGCCGGTATTCCACCGTTCTCCGGGTTCTTCTCCAAGGACGAGATACTGACAGCCTGTTTCCGGTTCAGTCCCGTCATGGGTTGGATAATGACAGTGATTGCCGCAATGACTGCATTCTATATGTTCCGCCTCTACTACGGCATCTTCTGGAGTGACAAACGGTCAGCAACCAATGATGAGCACTCATCACACAACGCTCACCACACTCCTCACGAAAGCCCGTTGACAATGACCGTCCCGTTAATGTTCCTTGCCTTGGTTACGATAGTTGCCGGCTTCATTCCTTTCGGACACTTCGTCAGCTCAAACGGTGAAGCCTATACCATTCATCTGGACTGGGGTGTGGCAGGCACAAGCATTGCCATTGCCGTCATCTCCATAGCTTTGGCCACTTATATGTACAAAAGCGGGAAACAGCAGGTTGCCAATGCGCTTGCCCGCCGTTTCAACGGTTTATGGACAGCTGCCTATCACCGCTTCTACCTCGATGAAGTCTACCAGTTCATCACCCACCGCATCATCTTCGGTTGTATCAGCCGCCCGATAGCCTGGTGGGACCGCCATGTGGTGGATGGCTTCTTCGATTTCCTTGCCTGGGGCGCTAATGCCACCAGCGACGAGATACGAGGCTTGCAAAGCGGACGCATCCAGCAATACACATTCGTATTCCTGCTGGGCACACTTGCACTGATACTGCTGCTGTTGCTGTAAACGAGAAACATAAGTTGATATCGGTTTATCAACCAATAGAACAATAACAATTAATACAATAATTATAAAGATGAATTTCTTATCCATATTCGTACTCATCCCCTTGCTGATGCTGCTGGGACTTTGGCTCAGCCGCAGCATAGCACAGATACGTGCGGTGATGGTGACCGGTGCTTCGGCATTGCTCATTGCCGCTGTCGGACTGACTGTCGCCTATCTGCAAGCCCGTCATGGCGGCGCTACGGATGAAATGCTGTTCCGCGCTGACGCGGCATGGTATCCGGCACTGAACATTCACTATTCCGTAGGCGTAGACGGCATCTCGGTGGCCATGCTGCTGCTCTCGGCAATCATCGTTTTCACCGGAACATTCGCTTCCTGGCGTCTGCAACCGCTGACCAAAGAATATTTCCTGTGGTTCACCCTGTTGTCAATGGGTGTATTCGGCTTCTTCATCTCCACCGACCTGTTCACCATGTTCATGTTCTATGAGGTGGCCCTCATACCGATGTATCTGCTGATCGGCGTATGGGGTTCGGGGCGCAAGGAATATGCCGCCATGAAGCTGACATTGATGCTGATGGGCGGTTCCGCTTTCCTGCTCATCGGTATTCTGGGCATCTACTTCGGCAGCGGCGGCACCACCATGAACCTGCTGGAGATAGCCCAACTGCACAATATCCCTATTGAGCAGCAACGAATTTGGTTTCCGCTTACCTTCCTCGGTTTCGGCGTATTGGGAGCCCTGTTCCCGTTCCACACATGGAGCCCCGACGGTCACGCATCCGCACCGACTGCCGTTTCCATGCTGCATGCAGGCGTACTAATGAAGCTGGGAGGTTACGGATGCTTCCGCATCGCCATGTATCTGATGCCTGAGGCCGCACAGGAACTCGGATGGATATTCCTCGTGCTGACGGGCATCTCCGTAGTGTATGGTGCATTCTCCGCCTGCGTACAGACCGACTTGAAATACATCAATGCCTACTCTTCCGTATCGCACTGCGGCCTGGTACTTTTCGCCATTCTGATGATGAACCGTACCGCCTGCACCGGCGCCGTACTGCAGATGCTTTCGCATGGATTGATGACCGCCTTATTCTTTGCACTCATCGGTATGATTTACGGACGTACACACACACGTGACGTACGCGAGCTTAACGGGCTGATGAAGATAATGCCTTTCCTTGCAGTATCCTACGTCATTGCCGGTCTTGCCAACCTCGGTTTGCCGGGCCTCAGCGGTTTCATTGCCGAAATGACTATCTTCAACGGTGCGTTCCAACATCCCGATACATTCCACCGCGTATGGACCGTCATAGCCTGTACGAGCATCGTAATCACCGCAGTCTACATCCTGCGTCTTGTGGGCAAGATCCTCTACGGCACTTGCACCGACAAGCACCATCTGACACTGAGCGATGCCACTTGGGACGAGCGTACCGCTGTAATCATCCTCATCGCCTGCGTAGCCGGACTCGGTCTTGCCCCGCTGTGGATGAGCAACATGATTGGAGACAGCGTTCTGCCGATAGTCAACAATTTAGTGATGAAGTAATGAAGTGCCGAATCATGAATCACCAGTTACCAATCGCTAATTATTAATCATTAATCAATTCATCACTAAATAACATGGATTACTCCCAATTTCTTTTAATGAAAGAAGAGCTGTCGCTGATAGCGGTCATCGTTATCCTGTTCATAGCCGACCTCTTCATGAGTCCGGATGCGCACAAGAATGACGGCAAGCCGATGTTGAACACTATGCTGCCCGTTGCTCTGCTCATTATCCATACGCTTATAACCATTGTCCCCGGTCCGGCGGCTGACGCTTTCGGCGGGATGTACCACAACCAGCCCATACAGAGCATCGTCAAGTCCATCCTCAGTGTAGGTACGCTCATCGTATTCCTTATGGCACACGAGTGGATGCGTCTTCCCGATACGGCAATCAAGCAAGGCGAGTTCTACATACTGACCCTCTCCACACTGCTGGGCATGTACTTTATGATTTCCGCAGGACACTTCCTGATGTTCTTCATCGGACTGGAAACGGCAAGCATCCCGATGGCTGCTTTGGTGGCCTTCGACAAATACCGCCACCATTCTGCCGAGGCAGGCGCCAAATACATCCTTACCGCCCTGTTCTCCAGCGGTTTGCTGCTTTATGGCATTTCACTGATATACGGTTCGGTAGGCACGCTCTACTTTGCCGACATCCCGGCACATCTGGACGGGAACCCGTTGCAGATTATGGCATTCGTATTCTTCTTCTCCGGCATGGGTTTCAAGATTTCGCTGGTACCTTTCCACCTGTGGACGGCAGACGTTTACGAGGGTGCTCCAAGTACGGTAACCGCTTACCTGAGCGTCATCTCCAAAGGATCAGCGGCATTCGTGCTGATGACAATCCTTTACAAGGTGTTCGCGCCCATGGTGGTGCAATGGCAGGAAGTGCTTTACTGGGTGATCATCGCCTCCATTACGCTCGCCAACCTCTTTGCGCTCCGTCAGGAAAACCTGAAGCGACTGATGGCGTTCTCCAGTATCTCACAGGCAGGATACATCATGCTGGGTGTGATCAGCGGGACATCGCTGGGCATGACCTCGCTGGTATACTACGTACTGATTTACCTGTTTGCCAACCTTGCAGTCTTTACGGTTATCACGATTGTGGCATTGCGTTCCCATAAATTCACGCTGGAAGATTACAACGGACTGTACACCACCAACCCCAAACTGGCGTTCCTGATGACGCTGGCATTGTTCTCTCTGGCAGGTATCCCCCCGTTTGCAGGTTTCTTCTCGAAGTTCTTCATCTTTGCGGCAGCGTTCGAAAGCGGTTTCCACTTGCTGGTATTCATTGCGTTGATCAACACGATCCTGTCACTTTACTACTATCTGAAGATTGTGAAGGCAATGTACATCAACAAAAGCGATGAGCCTATCGCCACTTTCCGCAGCGACAATTACACACGCGCCAGCCTTGCCATCTGTACGTTGGGCATCGTGGCGCTGAGCATTGCCAGTGTGGTATACCAGTCCATCGACAAATTCTCATTCGGAATGTAACGGTTGCTTTCCCGCAAAATAACTTTTATAACATCCCCTTTCACCGTCCGCGCCCTCCTGCCCATAGGAGGAGGACGGGTGAAAGGGGATATTTGTTTTCATATTGCTGCACTGCCGCATGCAGCATTGCATCACTTCATTATCTGATTTCTGTATTGCGTGGGAGTCAGCTTGGTGAGTTGTTTAAAGGTGCGGTTGAAGTGCGAGATAGAGTCGAAGCCACATTCTACGGCTATTTGCGAAACCTCCATATCACCGATAGTCAGCAATTTGCACGCGTAGCCTATGCGCATGTCCGTCACATATTGCAAAAAAGTCCTCTCCGTCACTTCCTTAAAGAACCGGCAAAAAGCGCTGCTGTTCATATTCGCCATTTCGGCAATCTCGTCGAGTTTGAGTGATCGGGTATAATTGCTGTTGATAAAGGAAATGATTTTATCAATCCGTTTGTTTCCCACTGCCGGAAACTTCTCATAGTAGAAAGGGCTTGCCAGCATCTTCCTCTGAACGGAGACAGACAGTTCCTGCAACAAATCCAGCAATCCCGCTATCTGTCCAAATCCTTTCAGTCCGGGAAAGCCGGACATCATGCCGCACACCGGACCGCTACCGGCGGTATGGAGAAGCACCCCCCGCTTAGACTCCTCCAGCAGCAGCCTTATCTGGTGAAACTGCGGATAATGGTCGAAAGAATATTGCATAAAATTCTCCTCGAACTGAACGATAGTCCCTTGAACACGCAGCATGGGATTGCCGCACCGATATTCATCGTCACTCCGCATATAATGAGGCAGGTTGGGGCCGAACAATATCACATCCCCGTCGGCAAACTGCTCTATGCAGTCGCCTACAAAGCAGCAGCCGCGGCCTTTCTTCACATAGATAATCTCGTACTGGCTGTGGAAGTGCCAGGGATAGGTGAAGCGGTCGTAGTCGTAGTAACGCGCTTTTATCGGATTGGACTCCGATATCTGGAGTTGTTCGTTTATTATTTGTCTCATAACGCTGCTTGATGTTGGTTGCGGCATCCATCGCCCTGCCGGCAGAACAAAGATACGAATAATAATCAGTTATCCAAACCGGAGCTTTCCATATAGCTAAGTATCAGCGACCTTGATGTCCCACTATCATTTTCAATAATGGGACTTATACTCCCGCCACTTCCATTTACGAGGGAACGATGTTCTCTATACGACTGAACCCGGCTCTCATTACGATTGAAACACACTCCCATTACGACTGAAACAGGCTCCCATTACGTGTGCAAATATCTGCTCGCCTCCCCGTAGAAGCAACCGTAACATTTTTCTTCCGATACATGCAAATATCTGCAAACATCCTGCAAATATCCATTCATGAGCGAAGTGTTTTAGTGCCTATATTTGCAATAAATAATCATTTTAAATCATTAATACAAAAAGAAGTATGGAAAAGACTTGGAGATGGTTTGGCAAGAAAGACAAAATAACGCTTGACATGCTGCGGCAAATCGGTGTGGAAGGTATCGTTACCGCCTTGCACGATGTGCCCAACGGCGAAATATGGACAGAAGAGGCAATCAATGATTTGAAGCAATACATTGAGTCCTACGGCCTGCGCTGGTCGGTTGTAGAGAGCCTGCCCGTATGCGAAGCCATTAAATATGCCGGACCGGAACGCGACAAGTTGATAGAAAACTATAAAGTCAGTCTCGCCAATCTGGGTAAATGCGGCGTCAAGACCGTATGCTACAACTTCATGCCCGTCATCGACTGGATACGTACGGACTTGCAGCATCCATGGGCGGACGGCACCTCATCGCTCTACTTCGACCGGGTGCGTTTTGCCTATTTCGACCTCCGCATCCTCCAACGTGAAGGAGCGGAAAAAGACTATTCCCCGGAAGAGCTCGCCAAAGTGGAGGAACTGGACAAAACCATTACCGAAGCCGAGAAGGAAAGCCTCATCGACACGATCATCGTAAAGACACAGGGATTCGTCAACGGCAACATCAAAGAGGGCGACAAGAACCCGGTGAACATCTTCAAGAACCTGCTGGCCCTATACAAAGGCATAGACCGCGACGCACTCCGCGAAAACATGCGGTATTTCCTTGCCGCAATCATGCCGGTGTGCGAGGAATACGGAGTGAACATGTGCGTACATCCCGATGATCCTCCTTTCCAGGTATTAGGGCTGCCGCGCATCGTCACCAACGAAGAGGACATCGCCTGGTTCCTGAATGCGGTGGACAATCCGCACAACGGACTGACTTTCTGTGCCGGCTCGCTCAGTGCAGGAGAGCACAACGACACTCGTGAACTTGCCCGGAAGTTTGCATCGCGCACCCACTTCGTGCATCTGCGCAGCACCGCAGCCATGCCGGGCGGAAACTTCATAGAAAGCTCACACCTGTCAGGACGCGGACATCTCATCGACCTCATCCGCATCTTCGAGAAAGAAAACCCGGCCCTGCCGATGCGCGTAGACCATGGACGGATGATGCTGGGCGACGAGAACAAGGGATATAACCCAGGCTACTCATTCCATGGCCGCATGCTGGCACTGGCACAGGTGGAAGGAATGATGGCAGTGGTACAGGATGAAAGGATAAAACTCTAAATAAAAAAAAGAAAAAAGATTATGAACGAACAATTCAGTATTGCAGGTAAAGTGGCAGTCATCACCGGTGCAGGTGGTGTTTTGGGTGGCAGCATTGCCAAATGTTTTATGCAACAAGGCGCCAAGGTTGTGGCAGTGGACATCCGTCAGGAACAGCTGGACAAGCGTGTAGAAGAGTTGAAGACATACGGCGAGGACGTAATCGGCATTGTGGGTAACGTGCTGGACATCGCCAGCCTTGAGAAACTTGCCGACGACATTGTGGCAAAGTGGGGACGCATTGACATCCTGCTCAACATTGCCGGTGGAAACATGCCGGGCGCAACATTGGCTCCCGACCAGCACTTCTATGACATGGACATCTCCTGCTGGGAGAAAGTAACCAACCTGAACATGAACGGAACCGTTTATCCGTCTTTGGTATTCAGCAAGGTCATGGCCAAACAGGGTAAAGGGTGCATTGTCAACGTATCTTCCATGGCTGCTTACAGCGCCATTACGCGCGTTCCGGGTTACTCGGCAGCCAAAACAGCCGTTGCCAACTTCACCCAATGGCTGGCAAGCGAACTGGCTCTGAAATATGGAGACGGCATCCGCGTCAACGCCATTGCTCCCGGTTTCTTCATCGGCGACCAGAACCGCGCCGTACTCATCAACCCCGACGGCTCACTGACCGACCGCAGCAAGAAAGTATTGGCAAAGACTCCGATGAAACGTTTCGGCGACATCAACGAGCTGAACGGCGCCGTACAGTTCCTGTGCAGCGATGCCGCCAGCTTCGTCACAGGCGCACTGCTCCCCATTGACGGCGGCTTCAGCGCATTCAGCGGCGTGTAAGCAGAAAGTTTAAATAAGGTTGTGAAGCATAACAGCATAAGGCAAAGCCTATGTTGTTATGCTTCATTTTTTTCATGGCTAAATGTCTTTTTAGGATTCGTGTAACAGAACCTTAACACTTTTGAAAGCGTAATGTATACGCCGCGTATCAGCCGCGTAACATTCTCTCCTCATCTTTGCAGCGAATTAAGAAACGCATTAAAAAGACAAGCATGAAATCAAATTCAGGAAAAGTTCTCTTCTTTATTTTATTTCTCACACTCTCTGCCATGACGGTCGTGGCAGGCACCATTAAAGGCACCGTCACCGACAAGCAGACCCGGGAACCTCTGACCGGAGCCACCATACAGATAGCAGGAACAACACAAGGCACCGTTGCCGATGTGGACGGTAACTACTCCTTGGATGTAAACAACGGAACTTATACATTGGCCATTAAATATGTAGGCTACAAGGACATCATCATAAACAACGTAAAAGCCGGCAAATCCGACCTCATACTGAACTTTGAGCTGGAGAGCGACGCACAGGCTTTGGGTGAAGTGTCGGTAGTGGCCAGAAAGAACCTTGAGGGCGAACGCGCCTTGCAGATGGAACGCCGAAAAGCAACCCTCGCCATCGAGAACCTCGGTTCGAAGGAGATGAGCCTCAAAGGCATCGGCAATGTGGAAGAAGGAGTAAAGAAGATTACGGGCATCTCCGTTGCCGATGCAGGCCAACTCATTGTGCGCGGACTGGGCGACCGTTACAGCACCACAACCCTGAACGGACTCCCCATAGCCTCGCCCAACCCCGACAACAAACTGATTCCGCTGGACCTTTTCCCATCGAGTACCGTACAGAACATCACAGTGAGCAAGGTATATAACGCGGAAGCCTTCGCCGACTATTCGGGTGCACACATCGACATCAATACCAAAGAGAATATCACCGAAGACTTCTTCAACATCGGTTTCAATACCGGCGGCAAATTCAACACACTGGGCAAAGACAACTACCGGATGAACCGCAACGGCTCCCTGTTCAGAACCTCCGGTGTGGACCAGGCCGCACTCAACATGCCCCTGTCTGAATTCGACAACTACGTAAAGACAAGGAATATATTCGACACCTCATTTGCCGTAAAGAAGAAATCCTCCCTGCCGGACTTCAGCGGCAACCTCGGTTTCGGCAAAAACATCGGCATCGGCAACCAGACACTCAGCATACTGGCATCCGCAAGCGCCGGCAACAGCTTCCAGAACATGGACAACGCTTTCTACAAAACCCTGGAAGCCACAGGCAGCGTGCAGGACAACTTTGCCTACGACAGCTATGCCCAGGAACTGAAACTGGCCGCATTGGGGCACATAGGCTACACCCTGCGCCGCCACGACCGCATAGGCTACACCTTTTTTTATGCACGCAACGCCACCGACACCTACCAACGTCGTGAGGGTATAGACGCCGAAGACCACGAACTGACAGGAAGCAACAACATCACCCACATCTACTCCTTGCAGAACCACCAGTTGGACGGGGTTCACAGCTTCGGCGGACGCGAGCAGTGGGAACTCACCTGGGGCGGCTCATACAGCAAGACGGGCAGTGAAGAACCCGACAGACGCCAAGTGATGTACATAAAGAACGACAACGGCGCACTCAGCCTCTTCAAGCTGAACCGTCAGGAAACCATGCGTTACTTCGGCAGCTTGGACGAGGAAGAATGGAACGGCAACCTCGCCATGCGCTGGAAATGGAACGAAAACAACTTCCTGAAGTTAGGCGTCAACTACAAGAACAAAAGCCGCGACTACAAGGCAACCCGTTTTTACTATAACCTCAACAAAATAGATCCCGTCATCACCGATATTTATGACACCGACGGATTTCTGAACCAAGAGAACATAGCCGACGGAAATGTAGTGGTGCAACGCGTGATGCAGCCCAAAGACAGTTATCGTGCCGGAAACGAAATCTACTCCGGCTATCTGCTGACTGATTTCTACCCTGTACCATCATTATTAGTAAACCTCGGCGTGCGCTACGAAATCAGCAGGCAATGGGTGGACTATGCCACCGACGGCGGCGACTGGTATGCCGAACGACGCAACCTTGACAAAAATGACCTCTTCCCCACCCTGAATCTGAAATACACAGTGAACGATGCCAACAGCATCCGCTTCTCCGCCTCGCGCACCGTCACCCGTCCCTCGTTCATCGAAATGGCACCCTTCCTCTACCAAGAGTCCTACGGCTCGGCGCAAATCCGCGGTAATAACGAATTGCAAAACGGCTACAACTACAATTTCGACCTGCGCTATGAACACTTCGGCAAGAACGGAGACATGATTTCACTGACCGCCTACTTCAAATACTTAGACAGTCCGATAGAACGTATCCAAGCCCTGCAAGGCGGAGCCACGCTACACAGTTTCCAAAATGCAGACAACGGCATGGCAGGCGGTATGGAAGTAGAGCTCCGCAAACAACTGATGAAAGACCTCCGCCTGGGAGCCAACATCAGCTACATGTACACCAACGTGAAACTGCCCGAAGGCGGCGCCTACACCAACAAGGAACGCCCCCTGCAAGGTGCATCCCCTATCCTTGCCAATGCCGACCTCACCTACTCGCCCCGCTTCGGCGAAGAACGGCAACTGAACCTCGCCCTGCTCTACAACCTGCAAGGCAGCCGTATCCATGCGGTAGGCGTATCCAAACTGGGGGACATCAAACAGCAAACCCTGCATACACTGAACTTCAGCGCCGGCTATGACATCAACAGCCACTTCAGCCTGAAACTGCTGGTGAACGACCTGCTGAACCGCGCCGTCATCTTCAAGCAGGAAGTACCCTCTACCGGAGAGGAGGTAGAAGTGGAACGCTACAAGAAAGGCGCCAACCTTGAAATAGGTTTCAGCTACAAACTGTAAAAACAAAATATAGAGAGAAACAAAAAGTTATACGAACGATAACACTAATTTAATTCATTTATTATGGAATCTTTAAAATGGAAATTTTTATCACTTGCCCTCGTGGCAAGCATGTCTTTCCTCACTTCTTGCAGTGATGACGACAACAACGGCGGAAACGACAACGGTGAAGTGGAAACCCTGAAAGGAACGATTACCTCGGATGTAACCCTGAAAGCGGGCACCACGTACAAACTGAGCGGCGAGTACATCGTCGAAGCAGGCGCCACACTGAACATTGAGGCAGGCGTAAAGATTATATCCGTCTACGACGATATAGTGGATTATATCCTGATAAAGCAAGGTGCCAAAATCAATGCCATGGGTACGGCAAACGCTCCTATCGTCATGACCAGCGAAAAGGAAGAACCGGGTGCCTGGGGCGGTATCCACATCTGCGGCAAGGCACACACCAATGCCGAAGGAGGTAAAGGAAGTTCCGAAATCGGCGGTGCCGTTTATGGCGGCAACGACGATGCCGACAACTCCGGCAAACTGCAATATGTGCGCGTAGAATACACCGGCTATGCTTTCGATGAGGAACATGAAGCCAACGGAATCACGTTCTACGGTGTGGGCAGCGGTACAATCGTAGACCACTGTCAGGCCTACAAAGGCTCGGACGACGGTTTCGAATTCTTCGGCGGCTCTGTAAATGTCAGCAACATGGTGGTGGTGAGTTGCAGCGACGACTCTTTTGACTGGACCGAAGGATGGAACGGAAAGGGCACCGACCTCGTTGCCTACCAAGAACCCAAAGCCACATTGGGCTACGACTGCGACTGCCTCATCGAAGCCGACAACAATGAAAACGACAATGCAGCCAGCCCCATATCACACCCTACACTAAAGAATCTCATCCTTGCAGGTAATGGTGAAAGCAAACAGGGTATCCGCCTGCGCCGCGGCACCCAAGTCCATATAGACAATGCCAAAGTATGCGGCAAAGGCCAACCACTGGCAATAGAAAGCGCATTGACCAACAGTGCTTTGAAGAACGGCACTTCCCTACTGGCCAACATGACTATTTCTGCCGAACTGACAACCGACGGCGACTACACCAATGCCGATTTCATTGCCGCAACAGGCAACAAAGTGGACGCCGCCTTGTCATACGCCTCTTTCGACGCCATAAAAGCGGAATGTGACTGGATGAACGGAAACTGGGTGAAATAAGCATACATTGCTCATTGAATATTTTATTAGGAGTTTATTAAAAAAGGAGGTTGTGTCAAAAAAAAGCTGACACAACCTCTTACTTTTCCGGTTCTCACAAACCGTTATATCTATGAAGTCTCCGCCGGATACTTCACCGCAGAAAATCAAGACAACACCCGTTGGAAATCCCTTCCGGACGGTGACTGGAACACCTGCAAATCGAACTCTGGAATAATGGCCAGTACATGGTCGAAGACATCGGCCTGTACACCCTCGTAGGGCACCCAATCCTTGATAGCACAGAAGAAATAAAGCTCCATAGGAATACCATGATCGGTGGGTTGCAACTGGCGAACCATGCAGACAAGCTCTTGGTTCACATCGGGAAGGCTCTTCAAATAGGCAGTCAGATAAGCCCGGAATACTCCCAAGTTGGTTTGACGGCGGCCGTTGACAAGGACGGAGTTATCAATATGATGCTCTTTATTGTACTCCTCTATCACCGCCTCTGTATGCTCCACATAATCTTTCAGCAAACGGATCTTCCGATATTTGTCCAGCATCTCCGGCGTGCAGAACTTCACGCTGTTCATATCAATATTAATGGAACGCTTCACACGACGTCCGCCGCTCTCACGCATCCCCCGCCAATTCTGGAACGAGTCGCTGACAAGCAGATAGGGCGGAATTGTAGTAATGGTATTATCCCAGTTACGCACCTTCACTGTGTTCAGCGTGACTTCTATCACCGTACCGTCAGCTCCATATTTGGGCATTGCAATCCAGTCGCCCACCTTCAACATGTCATTGGCAGACAACTGCACACCGGAAACAAACCCCATAATCGAATCCTTGAACACCAACATCAGTATAGCGGCAGAAGCGCCCAGACCGGCCAGCAATGACAACGGAGATTTATCAATCAGGATACTTACCACAATGATGGCCCCTACAAACCACAGAATCACCTGAACCGTCTGCAACATTCCCTTCAGCGGCCGGTCACGTAGCTGCTCCTTCTCGCTGTACACGCTATAAACAGCTTTCATGAATGAGTTTATGAAACTCAGAAAAGTGATGAGAATATAAATGAGGCAAACACGCTGGATGAATCCCAAAGTGGAAGAACTCGTCTCGGCAAAAGCCACCGGAATAAAAATATAGATTATAACGGGAGCCACCATCCGGCTGAGATGAATCAGCACCTTGCGGTCAAAAACAATATCATCCCATGTAGCTTTTGTTTTCCTTATCAGGTGCGCCACCACCTTCAACAAGATATTCCGGCAGAGAACATCTGCCAGAAAAGCAACGATCAGTACAAGCGCAAAAGCTATAAACTGGTCGAGCATATCAGCCAAGGAAGGGGCTGTTCCCCAGGAAACCAATAATTCGTCGATATTCTTTAATATGTCCATGATAAGAAGGGGATAAAAGATAAAATTAAAATATCAGGTATAAAAAGATTAAAGGTGCTCCCGTTCGAGAAACTCCCGTATATCCTCTTTCAACCACTGATAGAGATAAAGGTTCTTGTAACCGCTGTTTTTCTTCAACATAACGGACACATTGACCTGACTGTTCTCATAGCCTGTCAGCTCATTGCGAAACTGCTCGTTATGCTCCGCCAAACGTTTTATTTCCTGCTCGCGCTCACGACGGAGCACTGTGCAAACGGGTATCAGCAATTTCAAGACCACGCAGTCCATGATGTGATGTCCCTGCATATAAAGATAGGTGTTATCAGGAATCAGCCCTAATTTCCGCAGCTCCTCGCCCAGCTTGTCGACGTGCTCTATGTGTTGCGGGAAACGGGTCCGCATCTCGGACAGCTTGGCAGATACCGCACGTTGCATATTGTCCAGAGCGCTATAAGGATGACGGAGACTTATTTCCTGAAGACGGACATAGTTGTTGAAGTCATACATGGGAAATGTGTGCGTATCATGCTGCCGGTAGAACCACACATTCCATAGGAACAACGGATAAGCGATTTGTGAATAACGCTTCAGGAAAGCGGGAAAGTCAAGAATATAACGGTCGTTCAACGTTGCCTGCACGCATACTTCATGGAGACTCTCGGCAAAACAATGGAAGTTCTCAATGGCATATCCGTAAGTCTGGAAAATATAAGGGTTGCGGTTTATCTTCCGCGATACGTTGGTGGCTCCCTGAAGCAGAAAGTCGTAATCACTATCCACACAAGCTATCAGACTGCGTCCCAGCTCCGTAGTGTTGAGCGTATTCATCAGCACCATTTTCTTACCCTTGGCCAATGAAGTGGCGGAAGGAAGCATTACCTGAAAATAGCGTTCTTCATTCTCGAACTCTGCCAAAAGAGTACGCCAAAATGCTATATCATCATAGCTTTCCACATATGCCACAATGCGCCTGCGCCCTTTCTTCGATGAGAATTTATGCGCAGCGTCCAGATAAGCCGAGGTCAGATTATGTCGTAAAGATGTTGCCACGTCACTAATCGCTAATCACTAAACACTAATCACCGTTGAAATATCCTCCACCTCCGTCACAGCATCCAACCATCCTTCCATGATGACGGCAGGCGAATGAGTGGTAAGGATAAGTTGTACATTCGGATTCAGATCACGTATCATGCCGATAAGTTTTTGTTGCCATTCTATGTGTAATGACGCTTCCGGCTCATCCATAAAGAGTACGCAATGCTCTTCATTACGTACAAGGACCGTCAGCAGAATCACCAGCATTTGTTTCTCACCGGACGAAAGTTTATAGGGCAAAAGCTGCTCGCCGTCTTGAAAGAAAACGATGTCATTGCTCTTCCTGTCGATTTTCTTACGGGTGTAGCTGAACAGTTCGTCCACCATATCCTGAAATTTCCGTTTAGGAACGGACAGATCGGGAGCCAGTTTTCGCTGTTCGTCATCACCGCTCAGCAGTTCAATCATTTTGTTTCCGATGTTCACCTGATAGTCAAGGTAGCGACGTTGAAGCAGATAGAGCTGCCAATCCAACTCGGACTTCACATTAGGATCCGCCATACGGGCGGTAAAATCTCCCATGATAAGGGGACGGTCGTAGCTGCGGATCACATCATAAGGAATGAAGGTAGCCACCGGATTATCGAAGAAAACATGTACCCCGTTCTTCTCATCACTCTTTACTTCTCCTGTGGTCTGTTCCAGATAGCCCACCGAACGGTTCAGAATTGTGGTCTTTCCCACTCCGTTGATGCCGGAAAGTATATTGACGTCAGGACGCAACTCCCAAGCTATGTTGTAGCGATGCCACAACCCATGTATTTCGATACGCTTGATGTAATTAGCTTGTATTTCCATGATTTCTTATTTTAAGCCCTGTCACTTTGTTACAAAAGTATGGCAAAATAAAAGAAAAAACAAATGTAACTTACTATTCTTTGTTTCAAAAAAATATTGTTCTTTTGCAGCTCAAAAGAAATACAGATATGAACAAGAACATACAAGGTCACCTGTTTGCTTTGACCGCCAATATCCTATGGGGATTAATGGCGCCTATCGGCAAATCCGCATTGGCTGAATTTTCAGCTTTGTCCGTTACAACTTTCCGTATGGTGGGTGCGGCAGCCTGCTTCTGGTTGCTCTCACTGTTCTGCAAACGCGAACAAGTGGATCACCGGGACATGTTGAAGATATTCTTTGCAACGCTTTTTGCATTGGTATTCAACCAGGGAGTGTACATCTTCGGCCTGTCCATGACCTCACCCATCGACGCATCCATCGTAACCACCACCCTTCCCATCGTCACCATGATTGTAGCCGCCATTTATCTGAAAGAACCTGTTACCAACAAAAAAGTGTTGGGCATCTTCGTAGGAGCAATGGGAGCCTTAATACTGATTATGAACAGCCAGAATACCGGAAGTGGCGGTGGCAGCGTCATAGGTGACTTGCTATGCTTGATTGCCCAAATCAGCTTCTCTATCTACCTGACCGTATTCAAAGGACTGTCCCAGAAGTACTCCCCCATTACACTGAACAAGTGGATGTTTGTATACGCCTCAATGTGCTATATTCCCTTCTCTTATCATGGAATAGCTGCCATTCAATGGGCTGAAGTTTCCACTGCGGCATTGGTGCAAGTGGGTTATGTAGTGGTGGGAGGCAGCTTCCTTGCCTATATATGCATTATGACGGCACAAAGATTACTGCGTCCCACAGTAGTGAGCATGTACAACTATATGCAACCCATCGTAGCTTCAATAGTTACGGTCGTAATCGGTATGGCAACATTCAATCTGGAAAAAGGAATTGCCATTGCACTGGTGTTTCTCGGTGTATATATCGTAACGCAAAGCAAGTCACGCAAGGACTTCGAGAAAGAGGGGAAAGAGGTGTAAGGAAGCAAAGCTTCGTTTATTATGAATTATGAATTATGAATTGCCATGCGGCATAACAGCACAACCAATTCATAATTCATAACTATTAAATTCCTTATTTTTTCAGCTCTGCAAAATAAGTATCCAACAGATTCTTTGCAGCGACAAAAGACGTCAGATTGCCTTTCAGTACCTGATTCTCCTTGCCGGCCAGCATCGCTTCAATCTTGGGGTTCTGATAGAAACTATCGCGAAGCTGTTCGTTAATGGTTTCATACATCCAATATTTGCTTTGTTCATTACGGCGATGTTCAAAATAGCCGTTATCTTTTACAAAGTCAATATACTTATATACCATGTCCCATACTTCCTGCACTCCAAGATTATAGAAACCCGAATAAGTCAGCACTTGCGGTGTCCAGCCGCTCTCCGGAGCCGGAAAAAGATGCAGCGCATTACGAAATTGAGTAGCAGCCAGCTTGGCACGTTCCAGATTATCTCCGTCCGCCTTGTTGATAACGATGCCGTCTGCCATTTCCATAATACCGCGCTTGATACCTTGCAGTTCGTCGCCCGTACCGGCAAGCTGGATAAGCAGGAAAAAATCCACCATTGAGTGCACAGCAGTCTCACTCTGTCCCACCCCTACCGTTTCAACGAATATCTTATCAAATCCGGCAGCCTCGCAAAGTACAATTGTCTCACGCGTCTTACGTGCCACCCCTCCCAATGAGCCTGCCGAAGGGCTGGGACGGATGAAAGACTTGGGATGAACGGAAAGTTTCTCCATACGGGTTTTGTCGCCCAAGATGCTGCCCTTACTGCGTTCGCTGCTTGGGTCGATAGCCAATACAGCCAGTTTCCCGTCGTATTTCTCCAACACATGCAATCCGAACACATCAATAGACGTACTCTTACCGGCTCCCGGCACCCCGCTGATACCGATACGAATGGAGTCTCCCGAATACGGCAGACATTTCTCTATTACCTCCTGAGCTATGGCCTGATGTTCCGGTTTTACACTTTCCACCAACGTCACAGCCCGGCTCAATATCGTAACATCACCCTTAATAATACCCTCTACGTACTCTGCTACGGAAAGTTGACGTTTTTTGGGCTTCCGCTTCAAATAAGGATTGACGGACGAAGGTTGCTCAATGCCTGCATTGACAACCAAGCCTTTATATTCTCCGCTATTTTCAGGATGTTCCATGATAAGATTTATGGTTTGATTATTTCGCTTTAATATTAATCTCTACTTTCGATTGCATCGGGTCATTCGTAATCATCAGCAAACGCAGATGACGGCGTTTCTTCCCAATGTTCTTTTTCACAACAGTAACACGAAGGCGGGTACTTTCTCCCGGTTGCAACACACTCTTCTTCAAACTGACGCCCACAGCCGGATGAAAAACCTGAAGCTTACTGATTCGTAAAGGAGAACGTCCGGTATTGGTTATGATAATATCCTGACGTGCCTTTGATTTCTTTGCCAATACGGCACTCATATCGATGTCCTTTGTGGAAAGATTGACAACGGGAGCATTTGCCTTTTCCGCCTCGGTCATGCCTGAAAAATCGGGTAGCAGAATGGCAGAAACGGGTATTTCATTTTCATCGCCCACCTTGTCACCGGAAAAACGCGCCAAGTAAACCGATGCTTGCGTCAGCCCGAAGTCCGTCAGCCGTTCGGAATCCAGTGTAACGGTTATAACGCCCTTCTCACCCTTTTGCAAGACATTAGGCTTAACCTCTGTTTGCAGATAAGGCGGCAGATGCATCAGCACAGGCTCGTATGGATGGTCCGACAGGTTCACGACTCCAATATGCATGACGGGCTTTTCGCCGGCTTGCACATCAGGAAAATCAAGGCTGTTCTTATCAATACGTATCTGCCCGATAAGATACGGATGGGTTTTAGTAAAATCCTTTATTTCCTGCACCACCTCTCCATTGAACTTCAAATAGACCAAATGCGGCTGCGCATTGCTGTAAATGGCTACGGATTTATTGAAATGCCCCAAAGCCTCCGCATCAAAAGTGACATCGACCACTCCCTTTGCCCCCGGAGCGATAGGAGTCTTTGTCCACCGGGCTACGGAGCAGGCGCAATCGGGCTCCACGTCGGTAAGTACCAGCGGCTGGTTACCTGTGTTCGTAATGGAGTATTGCACCGTTACCGGATGTTTCCATTCAATCTGTCCGAAATCGTACGTCTCCGTATTGGAAGTAAAACGCGGTTGTGCTACGGCAGTCAATGCCGTAGCAGCAAGCGCATATAAGGTGATAAAACTGCGTTTCATTTATATTGTTTCTAAATTAGCTGCACAAATGTAAAGTTTTTAAGTGATATACGCAGACTTTCTTTCCGCTTTTTATAACCTATAAACATTCAATAGCAACTAAATCTATCTACTCTATTTGATAACAACAGTACCTCCCGCAGAATGAGAAGCATATTCCGGCGCATAAGCACACTCTACGGTAGCCAGTCCGGTTTCATACATTCCTCCACGAGCAACCCGGTAGCTATGTTCCAATACATAAACTCCTTTGCCCAAATGATCGAAGAAGAAATTAGTTCCGGCATCTTCCACTTCTGCATAATAGCCCATGCCATTATTCCAACGATAGCCTGAAAGTGAACTTACCGGTTCGAAGCAGGCTCCACGCTGGTCTTTCAGCTGGATAAAATCCATAGCCCGGTCCAAACTAAGAGTCAGCCGGGATACGACCTTATCACCTACCGAAAGCTGCGTGCCCTCCGACAGCGGTTGCAAGGACTTCTGTCCGTCGGCCGAGATACGCTCTACAAAGAGTTTCTTCTCAATATTCAGTTCGCTGCCCTGTTGCTTCACATCGGATATGGGCGACAAGTATTGTGCATAGACGGCCCCCCACGCAATGCCTGCATCTCTCTTCTCTACGGTAACTGACTTAGCCTTTACCTCAGGACTTCCTTGAACAAAGGCCTCCTTGATGTATCCCAATCCCGGAACAGCGGTCTTTGCAGGCGAGTAAGTCTCCAAGACCTTATCTCCCAAAGTGATGCGGACATCTCCTTTACTTTCCAGCAAATCGCTGCCCTGACAAAGCAATGCATAAACCGCATCGGCAGTAGCTACCGGAGAATTCCAGCTTGTCGTCTGTTTCTGTTTCAGCAACCAAAGCTTCATTTCTTCTATCAAAGCATCGTTGCCGCCCGCCTCGCGCAGGGCTTCCATTACAGCCACATGTGCAGGAACCGGCATCATACCCCAAGTATAAGGATTGGCATGGAAAGCAAAATGCGCTCCCATTTCGTCCGTTTGCACAAGATGTTCTTTAATAGAAGCTATAAACTCATTCGCTTCCGTCCTACGTCCCTGTTTCTGCAAGATAATGGCGGTCTGCGCTTTGCAAATCATTGTACCGTTCACAAGGTTACGTCCCAACTTGGTAAGGAAGTAATCGAACATTTTTGCATACTCACCGGAGAGTTTTACCGAACCGAGAGCCACCAAATACATGTATTCCATAGTGGCATCCGACAGGGTGGTAATCTTAGTCCCGTTCTTCTCTGCCTTACAGATAGCACGATATTCTTTCAGCGCTTCTTCATTCAGATAGTCAAAAGCCTTGGCTTTCATCACCGCAACTTCTTCCGGCAATGCCCTATCCGTAAGTAAAGAAAGCCGGACAAGCAGTCCGGTGATATATCCCGTTACATAACGGTTGCCGGACATACCGCCAAACCAGCTCCATGCCCCTTCTTCGTTCTGCAGTTCTTTCAATTTGAGCAAGGACGCCATATTACGGTAATTCAATTGATTTACATCGAACAAAGTAGCGATACGCTGTTGCTGTTCCGCCTCGGTAGTGGCTTCGAGCAGCCAGGGGGACTCGCCCAACAGAATATTCTTCACATCCTGATTTTTCTCTAACTGACTGAGGAAAGTATCTTTTGTCCCGCCCGACAAACGCCAGTTGTCGAATACCGCTTTAATGCGCGGCTGGCTATTGGCGATATAGCCCGCCAAAGTATTGGCATAGAAAGCAGTTGCCCAAGAAATGGCATTATCCGTTGCAGGTTGGCTCAGTACAGGCAGGGCTTGTACGGCATACCATGCCGGATTACCCGTAAATTCCACTGTCAGGCGGCGGTCGGTCGCAGTACGGTTGTTGCCGTTGAAAAGGCTGTCCAGTGAGAAAGTACGTGTTTCCCCACCACGAACAGGCATGGCGAGTGTTTCTGTAATATACTCCTTATTGCTCAGAACAGGCAACAGATGCTGTTCACCGTCACTGAACGTGCCGCCGTCGGCCACCATGCGGACACCAAGCAGGTCGTAACGGTCTGTTACGTCAAACCGGAAATCAACCGATGCCGTCTTTCCTGCTTCCACTGAGAATTTTTGACGACGGGTGGAAATAATCTTCTCCGTCATCGGGTCAAAGAGGGTTAATACGGCCGTCCCTCTTATCTCCTTATCCGTCAGATTGGCAATACCGGCAGCTATCTGTGTCTTATCACCTACCCGCACAAAGCGCGGCATATTCGGAGTCAGCATAAACTCTTTGGATGTAACGGCAGTAGCATCCAGCATGCCTGTCATCATATCCTTGGTATGGGAATAACCGCGGAAATTCCAACGTGTCAGGCTCTGCGGCATAGTAAATGAGAAAGTGACCTCTCCCTGCTCGTTGGTACACAACTGAGGATAGAAGAAAGCCGTTTCTGCAAAATTAGTACGCAAACCTGCCATAGGCTGTAACGCCTGCTCATCAAGAGGGATGGTCTCCGACTCAAAGACAACATCTGTCACACCTTCCTCAGCCTGCACAGGAACATACTTCACTTCAACTGCCCGTCCGGTCTCCATTTTAGTACGTGTAGCTCCATACCCGACAATCGTCGGTTCACAAAGGACAGCATCGTTTTCGACTATCTGCAATACTTCCGCAATTCCGTTATAAGGAGAACAGAAGTAATCAAAACGCCAGACGGGAACTCTCCACGACTTCAATGGGAAATAAGGAGTATAACTCTTTCCGTAATTGCTACTAAGATCCCAGTAGAAATAAGGGATATACCGATTGTAATAGACACTCAATGACTGATGACGGCTATAAATCCGGTCTAATGAGGCATCGTACATCATTGCCAGCATCTCGGCTGCAGCAGGAAAACCTTGCGGAGTCTTGATGACCAGCTTCCATTCCTCCTCCTGTCCCGGACGCAAACGATCGCGGAAAACCTCCCACTTCATATCCAGTGTCCGCTTGGGCAAACGCTTCCGCAATTCTACCCGGCGGGTATATAACTGACCGTTTTTAACAAAAGTGAACTGTACGGCAACTCCGTCTCCATACTCCTTACGATAAGGATATTCCATACGAACAATTGAGTCACTCAACGACAAGGTACGGCTCTCCAACCTCCCTTTCTGCCCGAAAACATCAACCAGAACATACGCATCCTGCATTGAAGTACCGAAATAAAACACCGCCGGATGAGTTGCATCAAACTCCGTATTCTTCTCATAGAGGAAAGTCTCTACGAACATAGCCGGACGCGGCTCCGCCAATGAGAACAGCATAAGGTTCACCGCATTATCCGCATTGCTAACCTCTTTACCGTTACGATCGCGAACCGACAGAATAAAACGGTATTCTCCCGACGGCAATTGTTTCCAGGCCGCAAAATCTTTTATTTCACCCGACGTAAATACACTCTCGTAGACAGGTTTATCAGCTATCTTCCCCGATTTAGAATCTATAACCGGATAAAGCCGGCACATTCCTTCCATGGGTAACGTCTCATTGGAAGCATTCATCACTGCCAGTTTTCCCGATATGGAATCTTCCCGGCATAATTCCCTGTTGATATCGGACATAAAAAAATAGGCTTGTCCGGCAGCACTCAAACTATATTGCGCGGTCTGGGTCTCGCCCGCATCCCCGGTAACCGACACTTCTACCTGATAAGAGAAACGCTCTCCTCGCGTCAAATCCGCATCAGCATCCGGTGTCAGGACAACGGGAATGGAGAAGTTGCCTTTAGCATCCAGTTGCACTGTATCTGAGACAAGCGGGGCAGACGGTTGTCCCCAATATCTCCAGTGGTTACGTCGGGTCACAGTGTATACTGCCGGTACATCCTGAACAGCCATACCATTGTATGCCTTGACATTTCCGGTGATACTTACCGTATCCCCCAAACAGTAGGCCTGTTCCACAGGATTAAACACAATCTCAAAAGTAGGCCGTTTATAATCCTCCACCCGTACGGGAACAGCCGCTTTATCCTTTACTTCAACCATGAAGTTGCCATTGAGGCAAACAGCAGGCAGTACAAATTCTGTTGTAAAAGAGCCGAACTCATTGGTGTCCACACTCTTCTGCACCAGCTCTTTCCTGTTCACATCCAGCAATCGTACCAGGTAATTCTTTCCTGCCAAGACATGAGCCGTATCGGCTGCTTGTTCATAAGAAATCCCTTTGACGTAGACAGTCTGACCGGGACGATACAAAGAACGGTCGGTCAACAGAGTGATATGCTCTGCCGGACCCGATTCACCACGTTCGTAATATCTATTCAGATAAATGCTTTGGGGTAACATAGCAGTATCCGTCCCCTTGCGTGCCACATAGCTGCGGATAGCTTTATTCCATTCTATAACAGCCTTTCCACCGGTGTCAGTGGTAACATCCTGCAACAGTTTACGATTTTCTTCATTATAAGTGGAATAGAAACTGACTTTTGCGCCGGAAATGGGCTGCCCGCTACGGCCATCTACCGTAACCACTTCCATTTTATTGTCCGGCAGAGCCAGTGTCAGCACCTTGAAGCGAGTCGAAACAAGGAACTGGTCTGCCGTACGGGCTGTTACGGCATCGGGTACAATTTGCAATATATAAACGCCCGGTTCATCGGGTACATATAGTTTCAAAACCGTACGTTGCAAGTTGTTCAATAGCTCTCCCGGTTCCCCGGCTTTCTTAGCCAAAGGTTCCAGCTCGAAATGAGTGGCAGACATCCTGCGGGCATGCTTCTGATAAAAAGTATTGTTTATTCCTGTGTCCATCCAGGGAACCTCGGACAAGTCCGTGCGATACAGATTCAACGTAAATCCTTTCAGGTTGCGATAACTCACATTCAGTTCCAAAGAGTCACCGGGGTAGATACTCCCCTGGGTATTAATATCCAAATGAGGTTGCAGGATGCTTTCCCGTATGTTACGTAGTTCGTTGACACGCTTATAAGCGGAATAACGCTTCACTCCTTCATCGCACGTCTGCAAAGCCTCATCCATATGGGATGCTCCCATGTTACGGAGCAAGTCGGCTTTACAGATATAGGCTTCCGCACAAATTTCACGCGCTCCATATTCTCGAATCAGATTGTCCAACGCACCAAGATACTCCTTGTCAACTTGCGCTTTCCGTTCGCGATAAGTGGCATACGGCTCCCTGCTTATGCCACTTCCGGTTCTTTTCCATTTCCAATAATCGAGCGTGGCCAACACAGTCGCATCTTCAGCCCCGGCACGATGCCGGTAAGTATTTATCATTCCCTCATAAATACCGGCAATGCGCATACGTTGCAATGAGTCCGCCCGAAAGCCATCCAATAAGAGATAAGTGTCCACCGCCCGGGCTGCCAGTAGATGATACATATCGTGACCGTAAAAACGACTACCATCTTCCAGTACAACAAAAGGCACATATTCCTTGGAGGACACCTCAAGCAGACGAACGGAATCTTGCAATGAAGCAAGATTATGCTCATCCACCTTAGTTACAAAAATATTACTACTCCACTCGCGAATGTCAGCAGGCGCTTCATCTGTATCCAAAGCTGTACGCCCTGACAACAACTGCCGGTTATATCGCATATAATCAGCATATTCACGAGCGAGCAAAGAGTGCAATATAGCTTTACTTACCGGATTTTGTTCCGATTTTGCCCAGTTTTCCAAATTTCTCAAATTGACATACAAGCTATCCGGCGTAAGTCTTTCCTGATAGGCTTCCCGGCAAATATATGCCTTCAGCATTTGCGGAACATTCTTTTCCTGTTCGGCTTTACGGTAGATTTGCCCCGTCAATTTCACTACTGTTTGCGGCAAACTTTTCTTTTGGGCTTGCTCTACCTGTTTCCACAGGCTGTTATATGACTGGGCTTGTAAGGTAGACAAGCACAACCCGATCATCAGTAGCAACAATGTAAAAAAACTTCGAATTTTATTCATAGCTATTCTATTTGTTATTAGTTTTTGTTTTTTATGCGAATCAAGAATCAAATCATAAAAAAAATCTCTGTATGATTACCTTCATTCATATCCCAACCTGACAGTTCATACGCCTTATATCCATTCCTTCGCCGAACCTGTCCGTCTCTTGCCTATGATGAATTACTATTAAAAGGCTTATAATTGCATATTAAAAGCCTTTTAATATATTATTATAAGCCTTTTAATGGCAATTCAACCATAAGGCTATATCGGCTCATCTATACAAACATCTCATATCTTTACTATATGAATGTGCATTGTAAAAATAACAAATTAATAGTCACATTGTACCGTTTTTTAGAAAAAATAAAAAAACAAAGCATATGCTGACATAAATACCTGCAATAATAAAAAAAAGCGGGGGATACATTCTCAGAACATATCCCCCGCTATCTTATCTGCTACTACACTCATCTCGGGTAGTTATAATACTTCATTGCTTCAATCCAGTTCTCGCCGACTTTAGCAAGAACGTTTCTAAAAGAGCTTACAATCTTTTTTCCCATAATCTTAAAAATTAAACTAATACCCTGAAAACTTCGTTTCTTTACTTTTTGATGGTATATCCCATCATTAACATCTCATTACGACCTACCTCTGCGAGAATACGTCTGAATGAACTCATAATCTTTTTTTTCATAACCTTAAAAAATTAAACTAACACCTTGAAAACTGAAAACTAAATTCTCTCTTTAAAAAGGGGGTGAATACTTAAAGCATTACATAACCCCAAATGTTCTTATCGGCCTCGCCGAAATGTCTGAACAATTTTCTTAACTTTTTCATTTTGTTATCCTCCTAAAATCAATCTTGTTATTCTTAAAAATAACCTGTTATCCTATTATTTCTATGTTTTACAACACAAAAATAAAGCCTTTGTTTAAGATAACAAGTGATTTTACATAGAAAACTATGTTTTACAACATATTTATTGACCTAAATCAATTTTCTTCAAAGTGACGATACAAGAAAAAGACAAGTTGACAGTAAGGCAAAGAAATTCTGACAGTCTGAAGACAAGATGACAGCAATAAAAAAAGCAGGGCACATCAATACCCTGCTTTCTCCTTATTATATATAAGAAAAATTACTTTTCCGGAGTCTGCTCCAGTGTTGCAACCAGAAAATCGTAGAATTTTGTAACAGAAGGAATATATGCACGTTCATCCGGTGAATGTGGTGAGCGCAATGTAGGACCGAAAGAAATCATATCGAGTCCCGGACAATTAGCACCGATAATGCCACACTCCAAACCTGCATGGATCACTTTCACTGCCGGCTCTACACCAAATTGCTGCTTGTAAGACAAGGTCATGGCATGCAAGATCGGAGAATCGACATTAGGTTGCCAGCCAGAATAAGCGCCACTCAGTTCCACTTTCATACCTGCCATCGAGAAACATGCCGTCAAACTGTCTGCCAAGAAATCCTTCATTGTATCGCAAGAGCTGCGAGCGAGAATACGGACATCGGCTTTACCGCCCCCAATCGTTACAATGGCCAGATTGGAAGAAGTCTCCACTGTGTCAGGAACAGTAGGAATCATACGCATCACCCCGTTCTGGCAAGCCATCAGCACACTAATCATATTATCCTGAATCTCTTCAGGAACAATGAAAGCAGGCAAGTCCACATTCTCCAACTTCAAAGTTATGCCTTCTTCAATCGGAGCATACTCAGTATTCAGCAATGCTTCATATTCCTTTATGTAATCTTCCAACCCTTCAACATCTTCGGGATTGAAAACCAAGACAGCATGCGCCTCGCGCGGAATAGCATTACGCATATTGCCGCCCTCAAAACTCGACAGACGGCAATCGAATTCAATCAACAAGTCATGCACTATACGGGCAAGCAACTTATTGGCATTGCCTCGTCCCTGATTGATCTCCAATCCGGAATGTCCACCGCGCAAGCCTTTCAAGATTATCTGACGGGCCACGAAATCGGCAGCGGGCTCTTCCTCTTTATATTCCAATGTAGCTGTGATATCAATTCCTCCTGCACAACCGATATAAAGTTCTCCTTCGTCTTCCGAATCGAGGTTCAGCAAAATCTCGCCTTTCAGTGTACCCGGTTTCAAGCCGAATGCACCATACATACCCGTTTCCTCATCCTTAGTAATCAATGCCTCCAGCGGACCATGTTTCAGGTCTTTTGCTTCAAGTACAGCCATAATGGCGGCCACACCCATGCCGTTATCGGCACCCAACGTAGTGCCTTTGGCCTTTACCCAATCGCCGTCAATGTATGTTTCAATGGGATCTTTGGTAAAGTCGTGAACAGTATCGTTGTTCTTCTGCGGCACCATATCCATATGCGCCTGAAGAATAACTCCTTTACGGTTTTCCATACCCGGAGTGGCAGGCTTACGGATAATGACATTGCCCACCTCATCGACAAATGACTCCAAACCTAAACTCTTACCGAAACTTATTAAAAACTCAGTTATTTGCTCCATATGTCCAGACGGACGGGGTATCTGAGTCAGCGAATAGAAATGCTTCCACACATTTTGTGGAGCCAACTGCAAAATTGTACTCATAATTATAAAAGTTGTTTTCGCAAATATAAGAGTTATTTTCCAATATACCTCTAATCGGAATTGTAAAAGTCAACATGATCTTCCTTCCATATATCGCAATACTCCCATACACACATACGACATCATATAGAAAGTTCTGCACCAATACGGGATTTAGCGGAAAAGGAGATTTTCTTACCTCGAACGGTTTGCCATTGAAACGTGCAACGCCCCATAGATGCCGAGTATTATGACCAGCAATGTCTGGATGCCATGTACAATCAACGCAAATATACCTGCATCAGTAGCACTCACGCCATAAAGCATCATCATGGTGATTACTGCAAAGTGCCAAGGTCCCGCCCCATTAGGCGTCGGAACGATTACGGCAAAGGTTCCGCCTACAAACATCACCATTGCCGCCTGAAAACTAAGATGTTCTGTAAAAGAGAAACAATAGAAAGTCAAGTAGAAATGATAAAAATAACACCCCCATATAGACAATGTATAGAAAACAAATAACGGGATATTCTTCACATTGCGAAGTGACATCACCCCTTCACATACATTCAACACCACCCCCTTCACTTTCTCAAAGAAAGAAAGCATCCGCATCAGATAGTAGGCAAGTACCAGTACTCCAATAACAGAGAACAAAGAAACATAGAACCAAGGGGAAGTAAGCAGATGCATCAGCGAGGGAATTTTCGTACCCGTTTCCTGAAAAAAACGGAGAAACACAGGCATCTGGGCCATAAAAGTAAGCCCCGTAATCAAAAGAATACACAAGGTATCCACCAAACGCTCCGTTACCACAGTACCCAAAGACTTGGAAAACGAGACATCATCGTACTTGACCAGTACACCGCAACGCGACACCTCTCCCACACGAGGAAGCATTAAATTGGCAGCATAAGAAATGAAAATGGCATCCACACAATCACTCCTCTTAGGATAAGCCCCCAGCGGCTCCAGCGTCTGCCGCCAGCGCCATCCGCGCAGCACATGGCTCAGCACTCCAAAAAGCAGAGAAAGCAACATCCAGCCCCAGTCCGTCCCATGCAGAAGCACTTCTTTTGCGCGTTCAAAATCAAAATCACGATACACCCAATACAGGATAAATCCGCCCAAAAGAATGGGCAATACGATTTTCAATGTCTTTTTTATAATCTTATTCATCGTTTTCCTTTAAAATTCATCCGGCACACATCGTAATTTGTGATTTGTAACTCATTATTCGCCGAAAAGGATTACCTTTGAACCGCAAAAGTAACGATTTAGTTGATACATGAGATTAGTTAAACCTAAAAAGTTTCTCGGCCAGCACTTTCTGAAAGATCTGAAAGTGGCACAAGACATTGCCAATACCGTAGATGCCTGCCCCGAACTCCCAGTACTGGAAGTGGGACCGGGTATGGGGGTACTGACGCAATTTCTTTTACCCAAAGGACGCACAGTGAAAGTTGTGGAAGTAGATTACGAATCAGTGGCCTATCTACGGGAAGCTTATCCGCAATTGGAGGACCACATCATAGAAGATGACTTTCTGAAAATGAACCTTCAGCGCCTATTCGACGGGCAGCCTTTCGTACTGACGGGCAACTATCCCTATAACATATCCAGTCAGATATTCTTCAAGATGCTGGACAATAAGGATCTGATCCCATGCTGTACGGGCATGATACAGAAAGAAGTAGCCGAACGCATAGCAGCCGGTCCGGGCAGTAAGACGTACGGCATTCTGAGCGTACTGATACAGGCGTGGTACCGCGTGGAATATCTCTTTACTGTACATGAACACGTATTCAACCCGCCTCCGAAAGTAAAAAGCGCTGTCATCCGCATGACGCGCAATGATACGCAACAACTGGGATGTGACGAAAAATTATTCAAACAGGTTGTAAAAACAACGTTCAACCAGCGCCGGAAAACCCTGCGCAATTCCATAAAACCGATACTCGGCAAAGATTGCCCGCTAACCGAAGACGTTCTTTTCAATAAACGTCCCGAACAGCTGTCCGTACAAGAGTTCATCGAGCTGACCAACCGAGTGGAACAGGCATTACGCGAATAATGCACAGCCAATCAGCAAGATTGGCACATTAATGACATTAGCACATCATTAAAAATATGGAAATAGACGAAGAATACATAGATAAAGTCAAAAGCTTTATAGAGCAGAAAGACGCAGACAATGTCAAGGCGCTCCTCATCGACCTGCATCCGGCAGATATTGCCGAACTGTGTAATGACCTCGCGCCCGAAGAAGCACGCTTCGTTTATCGTCTCCTCGACAACGAAACAGCCGCTGACGTACTGGTAGAAATGGATGAAGACGTCCGAAGAGACTTTTTGGAACTCCTGCCTTCGGAAACCATTGCCAAACGCTTTGTAGACTACATGGATACGGACGATGCCGTAGACCTGATGCGCGACCTCGACGAGGATAAACAAGAGGAAGTCCTCTCCCATATTGAAGACATCGAACAAGCTGGAGACATCGTCGACCTGCTGAAATATGACGAAGATACCGCCGGCGGTTTAATGGGTACGGAGATGGTTACCGTCAATGAAAACTGGAGTATGCCGGAATGTCTGAAGGAGATGCGCTTGCAGGCTGAGCAACTGGATGAAATCTACTATGTCTACGTCATTGATGACGACGAACGCCTGCAAGGTGTTTTTCCGCTAAAAAAGATGATCACCTCCCCTTCCGTCTCCAAAGTGAAACATGTAATGAGGAAAGACCCTATTTCCGTTCATGTAGACACCCCCACAGACGAAGTGGTACAGATTATCGAGAAATACGACTTGGTGGCAGTCCCCGTCATCGACAGCATAGGCCGTTTGGTAGGACAAATCACCGTAGACGACGTTATGGACGAGGTTCGCGAACAATCGGAACGCGACTACCAGTTAGCATCCGGTTTGTCACAAGACGTAGAGACGGACGACAACGTCATGCGCCAAACCTCCGCACGCCTTCCCTGGTTGCTTATCGGCATGCTGGGCGGCATCGGCAACTCCATGATATTAGGAAACTTTGACGCAACCTTTGCCGCACATCCCGAAATGGCACTGTATATCCCTCTGATTGGCGGTACGGGCGGAAACGTGGGAACCCAATCCTCCGCAATTATCGTGCAGGGCCTTGCCAACAGTTCCCTGGATGCCAAAGATACATTCAAGCAGATAGCCAAAGAATCCATAGTGGCCCTGATCAATGCGACTATCATATCGCTATTGGTATACATATACAACTTTGTACGGTTCGGAGGTACGGCCACTGTGACCTATTCAGTATCCATCAGCCTGTTTGCCGTTGTTATGTTCGCCTCCATATTCGGGACACTGGTACCGATGACACTCGAAAAGCTGAAAGTAGATCCGGCTATCGCCACAGGCCCGTTTATCTCCATCACCAATGACATTATCGGTATGATGATGTATATGGGCATCACCGTATTATTGGCCTGAAACGGTAAAATCGAAAAAAAACAATGAAAAAAGTATGAAGTAATCATTTTATTTCATTAATTTGTAACCTAATGTAACCCGAACGGGGCATCCCGTTTCTAAAAAGTAAATACAAATGACGGACACTCATGACACTAATCTCCCCGACAAAGCGGTGGAATTAGAAGAAGACAAGAAAACAGCAGAGGTTTCTGAGCCGGCAACAACAGAAACTTCAGCTGAAGCAACCTTGACAGACAAGCCGGCCGAATCTGTTCAAAAGCTCACAAAAGAAGAAATCCTGAATAAGCTTAAAGAAATTGCGACGGATGTAGAAAACGCAGCCAAATCGGAAATAGACAGCTTGAAACAGGCTTTCTACAAACTACATAACTCCGAGCAGGAAGCTGCAAAGAAGCTATTCGTTGAGAATGGAGGAATTATTGAAGAGTTTGTTCCACAAACCGATGCTTTGGAAGAGGAATTCAAGAATACCATGTCCGTCATCAAAGAAAAAAGAAGTGCGCTCAATGCAGAGCAAGAGAAACAGAAAGAACTCAACCTGCAAATCAAGCTTTCTATCATTGAGGAACTAAAGGAATTGGTAGAGTCTCCTGAAGATGCCAACAAGAACTATACAGAGTTCAAGAAATTGCAACAGCAATGGAATGAAGTGAAAGTTGTGCCCCAGGCCAAAGTAAATGAGTTGTGGAAGAATTATCAACTGTATGTCGAAAAATTCTACGACCTCTTAAAGCTGAACAATGAGTTTCGTGAATATGATTTCAAGAAGAACCTTGAAATAAAGAACCATCTTTGCGAAGCCGCTGAAAAATTGGCCGACGAACCGGATGTGGTCTCCGCTTTCCACCAATTGCAGAAGCTGCATCAGGAATTCCGCGATACAGGCCCGGTGGCAAAAGAATTACGCGATGAAATATGGGCGCGTTTCAAGGCAGCCTCCACGACTGTAAACCGTCGCCACCAACAACACTTTGAAGCCCTGAAAGAGACTGAGCAACACAATCTCGATCAAAAGACCGTAATTTGTGAAATCATCGAAGCCATTGATTACAACGAGCTCACCAACTTCTCTTCTTGGGAAAACAAGACACAGGAAATCATTGCCTTGCAAAATAAATGGAAAACCATCGGTTTTGCCCCGCAAAAGATGAACGTGAAGATATTTGAACGCTTCCGCAAAGCATGCGATGAGTTCTTCCAAAAGAAAGGCGAATTCTTCAAGTCCCTGAAAGAAGGCATGAACGAAAATCTGGAGAAGAAACGCATCTTATGCGAAAAAGCAGAAGCCTTGAAAGACAGTACCGATTGGAAAACAACGGCAGAAGAGCTGACCAAACTGCAAAAGGAATGGAAAACAGTAGGTCCCGTTGCCAAGAAATACTCAGACGCTATATGGAAACGGTTCATTTCTGCCTGTGACTATTTCTTTGAACAAAAGAACAAAGCAACCTCTTCGCAACGTTCTGTTGAACAAGAGAACCTGGAAAAAAAGAAAGTCATTATCGAAAAGCTAACTGCCATTGATGAAACAATGGATGTAGAAGAGGCTACGCTATTGGTTCGTGAACTTATGAAAGAATGGAACAGCGTAGGACATGTACCTTTCAAAGAAAAGGATAAGATATACAAACAATACCATGGACAGATAGACAAATTGTTTGAACGTTTCAACATCAGCGCTTCCAACAAGAAGCTGAGTAATTTCAAATCGTCTATCAGCAATATCCAGGAAGGTAGCCCGCAAGCCCTCTACCGCGAACGGGAAAAGCTGGTACGTGCCTGCGAAAATATGAAAAATGAATTGCAGACCTACGAAAACAATCTGGGCTTCCTGACAACATCTTCCAAGAAAGGCAGCAACTTGCTGACAGAACTTAACCGTAAAGTGGAAAAGTTAAAGAGTGACATCGAATTGGTGAAGCAGAAAATTAAAGTGATTGACAACTCAATCAGCGAAGCAGAATAGTTTTTGAGCCTATGATATGAGGTTATAAAAAATGACAGCATTTAATATTTCACCACAGATTATCATCACGTGTAATCTGTGGTGATTTTTTATGCAATCATTTTTAATGATGGAACAGACGGACACCGGTAAATGCCATTGCTATGCCATATTTATCACAAGTCTCTATAACATGATCATCACGTACCGAACCTCCTGCCTGCGCTATAAACTCCACACCACTCCTGTGCGCACGTTCAATATTGTCACCGAATGGAAAAAACGCATCAGAACCCAGCGCAACACCTTTCAAAGTATCCAACCACGCACGTTTCTCCTCACGAGTCAGAACCTCCGGCTTTTCAGTAAAGAACTGCTGCCAAACACCATCGGCCAATACATCTTCGTAATCATCACTGATATAGACATCAATTGTATTGTCGCGGTCGGCACGTCGTATTTTCTCCACCCAAGGCAAATTCAGCACTTTCGGATGTTGGCGCAAGTACCATATATCAGCCTTATTTCCCGCCAAGCGGGTACAATGGATACGGCTCTGCTGTCCGGCACCAATACCGATGGCCTGTCCCTCCTTTACATAACAAACAGAATTAGACTGAGTATACTTCAATGTAATAAGTGCTATCATCAAATCACGCTTGGCGGCTTCGGGAAAATTCTTATTCCTGGTAGGGATATTTGCAAACAACTCCTCCCCATTCAACTTAATCTCATTACGACCTTGCTCAAAAGTAACCCCGAAAACATCTTTATGCTCAATCGGAGCCGGTTTATAAGCCGGATCAATCTTGATTACATTATAAGTACCCTTACGCTTATTCTTCAATATCTCAAACGCCTCATCGGTATATCCCGGCGCAATTACTCCGTCAGACACTTCACGATTTATAAAACGGGCAGTAGCCTCATCACACACATCACTTAAGGCAATAAAATCACCATAAGAAGACATACGATCGGCACCACGAGCACGCACATAAGCATTGGCAAGCGGTGAAAGCTGCAAGCCATCAACAAAATAGATTTTTTTCATTGTTTCGTCCAGCTCCAACCCGATAGCGGCTCCTGCCGGACTTACGTGTTTAAATGAAGCGGCAGCCGGCATCCCGGTAGCCTCTTTCAGTTCTTTTACCAACTGCCAACCGTTCAGGGCATCCATAAAGTTGATATACCCCGGACGTCCGTTCAAGACTTCGATAGGCAACTCTCCCTCCTGCATAAAGATGCGGGCCGGCTTTTGATTAGGGTTACAGCCGTATTTCAAAGATAGTTCTTTTGCCATAATTATTATTGTTTGGATAACTGCAAATACGTTTTATAGTAATAAAAAAAACCTCCTAAAATCACAATTTAGGAGGTTTCATTTTACGATAAATATGGTTGGGCTATCTGGACTCGAACCAGAAATGACAGGACCAGAATCTGTAGTGTTACCATTACACCATAGCCCAATTGAGCATCACTTTTCTGTTTTGCGGTGCAAAGATACAAAGATTTCGATAAACCAAAACATTTTCTGCGATTTTTTTCATTAAAAACTGATAAGATACCATTACACAAAGAATTATATACCTAAAAAAAAACAAAAAATGAAAGACTTTTTCCCTTTTGCGTGTTTGATATAATAAATCAACGTATATTTGTCACCTGTTTAATATTAATAATGTGTAATGAACGAAGCTAAGAAACTAATTCAACAAATAACAGAAGGTATTCAAGATAAAAAAGGAAAGAAAATCGTCATAGCAGACCTTACCCAAATAAGCGATACGATTTGTAACTATTTCGTCATCTGTCAAGGAAATTCTCCAAGTCAAGTAAGCGCCATCGTAGATTCCATAAGAGACTTCACCCGTAAAGGAGCAAACAGCAAACCTTTTGCGGTAGACGGACTGCGCAATGCCGAATGGGTAGCCATGGATTATTCCGATGTACTGGTTCATGTCTTTCTGCCGGAAGTGCGTGAATTCTATAATCTGGAGCATCTATGGGCAGATGCCAAATTAACTCAAGTTCCCGACCTCGATTAATTTAGACTTATGGACAATAACACCAATAAAAAACCTACTAAAACCAATATGCCTAAGTTCAATTTGAACTGGTTGTATATGATTATAGCTATGATGTTACTGGGGCTGTACCTCACCAATGAAAGTGGTACATCCAGCAAAAACATCCCCTACGATGAATTTCAGGAATACGTCCGCAACGGTTATATAAGTAAAGTAACCGGTTATGACGACAACTCAGTGGAAGCATACGTCAAACCGCAATATGTGCCCAATGTATTCAAGGCGGATTCAAGTCGCGTAGGCAAGAATCCGTTGATTACAACAGAAGCTCCCTCACGCGAAAGCCTGGGTGATTTCCTGCAAAAAGAAAAAGACGAAACACGCTTCGACGGCTCTATCAGCTACGAAAAGAAGCGTAATTATTTCGGTGCAATCCTCTGGCAGATATTACCGTTTGCATTCCTTATCGGTTTCTGGATATTCCTCTCCCGCCGCTGGAGTGGTGGTGGCGGCATGGGCGGCGGCAGTGGCATTTTCAGTGTCGGCAAATCCAAAGCACAGTTATTCGAGAAAAACTCTCCGGTGAAAGTAACATTTAAGGATGTTGCCGGTCTTGCAGAAGCCAAACAGGAAGTAGAGGAGATCGTAGAATTTCTGAAGCAACCGCAGAAATATACAGACCTGGGTGGTAAAATTCCTAAGGGAGCATTGCTCGTGGGGCCTCCGGGAACAGGTAAGACCTTGTTGGCAAAAGCTGTGGCCGGGGAAGCCAATGTGCCGTTCTTCTCATTGGCAGGTTCCGACTTTGTGGAAATGTTTGTCGGCGTAGGTGCTTCACGCGTCCGCGATTTGTTCCGCCAGGCCAAAGAAAAAGCGCCTTGCATCGTATTCATTGATGAAATTGATGCCGTAGGACGTGCACGCGCCAAAGCTGCCGCCATGGGTGGCAATGATGAACGCGAAAACACATTGAACCAGTTGCTGACAGAAATGGACGGTTTCGGTTCCAACAGCGGTGTTATTATTCTTGCCGCAACCAACCGCGTGGACGTTCTGGACAAAGCATTGCTGCGTGCCGGACGCTTCGACCGTCAGATACATGTAGACTTACCGGACGTGAACGAGCGCAAAGAAGTATTCGGTGTGCACCTGCGTCCTATCAAGATAGACAATACGGTGGATGTGGAACTGCTGGCCCGCCAGACTCCCGGTTTTTCCGGCGCCGACATTGCCAATGTGTGCAACGAAGCAGCCTTGATTGCTGCCCGTCATGGAAAGAAGTTTGTAGAAAAGCAAGACTTCTTGGATGCGGTGGACCGCATTGTAGGCGGCTTGGAAAAGAAAACTAAAATCACTACCGAAGAAGAACGCCGTTCCATCGCCATACACGAAGCAGGCCACGCCAGCATTTCCTGGTTATTGGAATACGCCAATCCTCTGATTAAAGTAACAATCGTTCCACGCGGCCGCGCCTTAGGTGCAGCTTGGTACCTCCCCGAAGAACGCCAAATTACGACCAAGGAACAAATGTTGGATGAGATGTGCGCCACTTTGGGTGGACGCGCCGCAGAGGATTTATTCCTCGGAAGAATCTCAACCGGTGCAATGAACGACTTGGAACGCGTAACCAAGCAAGCATACGGCATGATTGCCTACCTAGGCATGAGCGACAAGTTACCGAATCTCTGTTACTACAACAACGAAGAATATTCTTTCAACCGCCCGTACAGCGAGAAGACCGCCGAACTGATTGATGAAGAAGTGAAACGCATGGTAAACGAACAGTACGAACGCGCCAAAAAGATTCTCTCCGACAATAAAGACGGCCACAACCAATTAGCCCAGCAGTTGATCGACAAAGAGGTAATCTTTGCAGAAGATGTGGAAGCTATTTTCGGCAAACGCCCATGGGCTTCCCGCTCTGAAGAAATCATCAGCGCCAGCAAGACTTCCAAAGAACTGAAAGAAGCGGAAGAGCAAGAAGCCGCCAGAGCCGAAGAAGCAGAAAAAGAGGTGAAAGAGGAAGAAAGCCGTAACACAGAAGCCTCCGATAATACCGAATCAAAAAATTAAAACGAGAACACCTTGAAAAATAATTTCATACAACGTGCGATTACGGGTGCATTATTTGTAGTCATATTGGTGGGCTGTATTCTTTACAGCCCCCTCTCATTCGGAATCTTATTCACTATCATCGCCGCATTGAGCGTACATGAATTTGCTCATTTGGTAAACAAGAGCGGTGAAGTCAGTATCAACAGAATGATTACCGCTTTAGGCGGAGCCTATTTATTCCTTGCACTCATGGGATTTTGTACATCAGCCATCGATGCGCGTGTATTTCTTCCCTACTTGGGGCTGTTGCTCTATTTAATGATCACAGAGCTATATCTGAAAAAGAAAAATCCCATTGGCAACTGGGCATACTCCATGCTAAGCCAGTTATATGTGGCCTTGCCTTTCGCATTGCTGAACGTACTTGCTTTCCAGAACTCACCGGAAACGAGCAGCGTAACCTACAATCCCATCCTGCCCCTTTCTATCTTCGTGTTCATCTGGTTGAGCGACACAGGCGCCTATTGCGTAGGGTCCTTAATAGGCAAGCATCGTCTCTTCGAGCGTATCTCTCCTAAAAAGTCTTGGGAAGGCAGCATAGGTGGCGCAGTTTTTTCCATTGCTTCATCCTTTATTTTCGCCCACTTCTTCCCGTTTATATCCATGTGGCAATGGGCAGGCCTAGCCGTTGTTGTGGTTATCTTCGGCACTTGGGGAGACCTGACCGAATCGCTGATGAAACGCCAATTAGGCATAAAAGACTCCGGCAACATTCTTCCGGGACATGGTGGGATGCTCGACCGTTTTGACAGCGCTCTAATGGCTATTCCAGCAGCTGTATTCTATTTGTATATACTATCAATGATCTAATAAAGAATCACCAAACGGATAAGACATAAAAAAGGGCATAGAGGTTGATGTGAATATCTTTCCTCTATGCCCTTCACTCTTACTATTAAGAAATACCTATTTCAACTGCATCTTCGACAAATCAAGTTCCTGTATATTTTTTGTATTATCCTCACTGTTCTTAAAGTCAAATACCAACTCCACTTCATCATTTACTTCCGAATTAATCTTCAGTTTGATACCTTGCGTTTCAGAGGTAATATTCAGGCTATTCAGATTATAGGATACCGCCCCTGGACTGCGCAATCCGGTCAGGTCATCATAGTTATTATAACGGAGTTCCAAATGTATGTAGCCATCCTCCCCGTACACTTCCGCATCGTCTTGCGAGCGTACCAGACTGATACGATGTTTCTTTTCGGAAGGCAGGTTCTGCTGGAATACAATATTCAGATACCCACCACTGATCCCGATATCTCCCTTGAATATCGCAACAGGGTCATTACCGAATTCTTCCTCAGTCTCAGGAGTTAAGGTTTCAACCTCTTTAGTCAATACGTCATATAGGCGCAAAAGCTTCACAGCGTGGTCGTATCCGTCAAACCCGTCGGATAAAGGATTGAATATAGTAATTACACGCTTTCCGTCGACAGGCTCGTACCATCCTAAATCCGTATTTACAGGCCAAAGCGTTCCCCACACATCACAGTCCAGATAGAAAGCATTTCCGGTGACACGCACCGTAGCCCACAACGGCGGGGTGAAGTCACCGATTGAATACCCGTCGTTGTCATCACAGGATTGCAGCGCCGGCATTACAGCCAGGCAGACTACCATAAATAACCAATGTAGTTTTCTCATAATCAAAGTCCTTTCGTTTGTTTCTGTATAGAAAATACAAAAGCCGGGCATTTACTGCACCGGCCATTTCCCTTTTAACAAGAAATTAAATATCATCCTACTTTTTAAAACTTTTCTCAAGCAAAGCCACCATTTCTTTGGCAGCCCGTCCGGGTGCTCCCGCTTCGCCCAAGCGGGACGCCATGTAGTCGTAACCGGAGAGCATCTGCCGGCGGTATTCCCCATCATAAAGGATGCGCCGGAGTTCCGCGCGTACCTGCTCCACCGTCATGGTGTCGGCAACCAGTTCTTTCACAACTTCCCGGTCGGCAATGAGATTCACCAGGGAGATATACTTCACTTTCAAGACATGCCGCTTCAGAAAGGCAATCACCTTCCCTATCGGCGTATGATAGCACACTGCCTGTGGCACCCGGAACAAAGCGGTTTCCAGCGTCGCAGTACCTGAGGTGACCAATGCAGCCTCCGCATGCCGGAGTAAAGGATAAGTGCGGTTAAAGATTATCTTCACATCCGAGTTGCCGACATATTCTTTGTAATATTCCGGAGAAATGCCCGGAGCCCCCGCCAGCACCAACTGATAATCGGGGAACGAAGCTGCCGCCCGAATCATATCCGGCAGATTATCTTTGATTTCCTGTTTACGGCTACCCGCCAGCAAAGCGATAATAGGTTTTGAAGAAAGGCCGTTGGCCAGCCTGAACTCATCCGGCGTTTCCGAACAAGCAGCCTGAAAGGCTGTAACCTCATCCATTGTCGGATTACCTACATAATGTATGGGATACCGGTGCTTGCCCTCAAAGAATTCCACCTCAAACGGAAGAATAGAGAACAACTCGTCTATATCCCGTTTGATGTTCTTGATGCGATACTCCTTCCATGCCCATATTTTGGGAGAGATATAATAAAATACCGGAATTTGCGTGCGAGCATGAATAAACTTGGCTATATTCAGGTTGAAGCCCGGATAGTCCACCAATATAAGTACATCCGGTTGCCAGGCCACAATATCCTCCTTACAGCGTTTCATATTGGCGAAAATAGTGCGCAGGTGCAGCAAGACGGGAATGAAGCCCATATATGCCAATTCCTTATAATGCTTCACCAAGGTTCCGCCTACCGCCGCCATTAAGTCGCCGCCGAAAAAGCGGAACTCCGCCTGCGGATCCTCCGTCTGCAAAGCGCTCATCAGGTGGGACGCATGCAAATCACCGGAAGCCTCGCCGACAATCAAATAATACTTCATACGCGCTTATGTTTAAACATCCTGTACAGTCTGAACGGCAGCCCGCTTAGAACCACGTTTTCAATTCATCTATCAATCCATACGCAGTTACATCTACGGTGGTCGGAGTGATTGCCACATAGCCGTTTTCAAGTGCCCAATGGTCACTCTTTTCATTACCGGTTTCAGCATCTTCAAATTCTCCGGTCAGCCAATAATAGTGCGCATCTCCTCTGTGGGCGAAATTCTCCCACTCATTGATCCATTGCCCCTTGGCCTGTTCGCAGACTCTCACCCCTTTCAGGTCTTTGGTATCGGGAAAGTTGACATTGAGACAAGTCAACGGCGGCAATCCTTTTTCCAATACCCGGCGGGCTATCTCACGAATATACGTTCCTGCCGGTTCAAAATCGGCATCCTGGTCGTGGTTGCATAGTGAAAAACCGATAGAGGGCACACCTTTCAAGCAGCCTTCGATGACGACCCCCATTGTACCGGAATAATGCACATTGACAGAAGAGTTGTCACCATGGTTAATGCCGCCCACAACAAGGTCGGGTTTACGGTCGAGCACTGTATGAAACGCCAGTTTGACACAGTCGGTCGGCGTGCCGGAACATTTGTAAACCGTCAGCCCCACATCCTTACGGAGCAACTGATAGCGGATAGGCTCCGTCACAGTCAGCGCACAGGCACTGCCCGAACGGGGTGCATCAGGCGCCATTACCACAATCTCGCCCAACGGACGGAGAAACTTTATCAACTCACTAATTCCTTTCGCAATGATGCCGTCATCATTGGAAACCAATATTAAAGGCCTTTGATTTTCCATATTTCTAATTGTTTTATTATGATTTTATCCGCACTCATACCACTAAGTCTTCATCACAGGCAACACAGAATCTCACAGAGTGTTCTCTCTTCTTACAAAGAAAAAGGATACTGTCGAAACCGCATCATGCCCTCACTGAGGCTCTATGCACTTTGCTGTGAGATAAATCCTCGATTTATCAGCCGACGGTACTCATACGGACAATCACTTAATTTATTGCTCACAAAATTAGCGAAAAAGAAAGAAGCCGGCAACCCTTTACCCGCTAATTTTCCCGATGCACAAAACCCGGAGGAGCCTGTCTTGTCCAACATCCACACAGCCAGGCTGGTGCAGACGCCACGCCTTTGCCGCAGCCACCCTACTTCAACCACGTGAGACGATGCCACACAGCCTCAAGCGGACCTTGCCTATGCGTCCTGAGCCACCGGCGGCAGAACCATATTTGAGCAGACATTACCCCCAGCCCCACTACGAAGCTCCATGCAATGCCCAACGTTGATGCCAGCCCTAAGGCGTAGGGAAAGAATATCAGACTTCCGATGATTGACTGACTGATATAGTTCGTGAGACTCATCCGCCCATAAAAACGCAGTCCGTCGGTCATTCTGCCAAACACGTCGTTCTGATACAATATCACGAACATAGAAACGAGCATACCGGTAAAGGCCATATTGTACCACATTGTCAGGATGATCTGCAAAGCATCCACAGCAGAAGTCTTTGCAACATAAAACAGAAAACTCGCAATGAAGCTCCCCACAAAAATCTTCACCCAAAAACCTGCTCCACGACTAAAGTAATCTCCCCGCGCAAGAATCATCCCCAAAATAAAAAGTCCCGGAGCCTGCAACAACCGTCCCGTATCGACAGCCCAAAACAAACTTGCCAACTGCCCTATACCTGCATTAGCGACAATCATGTCCCAAAAGTTGCCCGAATCGGTAACAGTTTTCAGCGTAGGATAATAGGTGTCATTGAGCAATGTGGGTATAAAGTCGATGCCGAAACACTCCAGCAATTCAATCGGCTGAATCAAAAACAGCGATGCAATGAGCAAAAGATTTCTTTGGGAAAGTTTGCGCAACGGAATCATAACAAACCCCATTATCGCAAAAAGCAGCAGCACATCGCCTCCGGGAAAGAATGCAGCATTGAGGGTGGCAAAAAACATCAGTATGACCAGCCTCCATGCGAAACGTCCTCCGAAGTCGCCGCCTTTAGCCTCTTGGTTTCGCTGCTGGACAATGAACGTGAATCCGAAAAGAAGAGCGAAAACCGTATAACTCTTTCCGGCAAAAATGAAGAACAGAGCGTCCCAGACACTCTGATTGAGCAATTCTGCCGTTTTGGATGTCGCTTCCGGATAGACACCGTAAATAAAATGTTCCACAAAATGCAGCAGCATAATGGCAACTACCGCAAAACCTCTGAGAGCGTCGACCGAGTCTACGCGTTTCATTTGGGGGATTTGGTTCATACAATCATTTTTCATTTTGCAAAAATAAGAAAAAGAAGAGTGATTTCCCGCAATAAATTCCTTCGTAAAAGCATATAAGTATTATTTTTGCTCGCAAAACGGAGAAACTTGGCGTTTTTCCAAAAACATCGGCGCTATGGACATTCTGTTTATTATCATAGGTATTCTCTGTCTCCTCACCGGCCTGGCAGGCTGCTTCCTGCCCGTAATACCCGGTCCTCCCGTTGCTTATGCGGGATTACTGCTGTTGCATTTCACCGACAAGGTGCAATACTCCACCACCCAATTATTGCTATGGCTGCTGCTCGTCATCATTTTACAGGTGCTCGACTATTTCATCCCCATGCTGGGCAGCAAATATAGCGGAGGAACACGCTGGGGAACGCGCGGATGCCTTGCAGGAACAATCATCGGACTGTTCTTCATGCCCTGGGGCATTGTCCTCGGCCCGTTTTTGGGAGCGTTTATCGGAGAGCTTCTCGGCGGCAAGGAAACCCGCCAGGCATTAAAGTCCGGAATGGGTTCTTTGTTTGGTTTCCTGTTCGGCACAGTGCTGAAATGTATCTTATGCGGATACTTCGCGTGGGAATTCGTATCAGCGCTGGTACAGCAATAAGCAGCTTTCCTCATTCTTCAATCCCTTTATTCATGCGGGATAGAGATCAACCGACAACAAGCGGATTTTTTACGCACAGTCCATCATCAGTTTATTCCTAATAAACCGGGAGTTTATCTTAGGTAAACAATAAATAAACCAAGTGAAAGGGTAATTTCCATCTCCCAATTATTGCTTTAGAAATCTTAATCTTCCGCAAGCGAGACAAAAAATCTGCTTCATTTCAAGATAAATACGTATATTTGCTCACTAATCAGGAAAAGAAAGCCTAAAGCACACGCTTTTAGACTGAAAAAACGGAATAAGCCACCCGGGAGTTATTAACAAAACAGGCGACTTTTCAACCGTTTTTGCAATCTTTCTCCTTTTTAGTAGGTGCTATTCGGAATTATCACTTATTTCGCTGCCAATAAACATTGAAATTATGGGAAAAATAATTGCTTTGGCAAATCAAAAAGGTGGTGTAGGAAAAACAACAACGACCATTAACCTCGCAGCTTCTCTCGCCACGCTTGAAAAGAAAGTTCTTGTTGTAGACGCAGACCCCCAGGCAAATGCCTCATCCGGGTTGGGCGTAGACATCAAGCAGGCAGAATGTACTATCTATGAGTGTATTATAGACCGCGCCAATGTGCGGGATGCCATTCACGACACAGAGATTGATACATTGAAAGTTATTTCCTCCCACATCAATCTGGTAGGTGCCGAAATAGAAATGCTCAATCTCAAGAACCGGGAAAAGATACTGAAGGAAGTGCTCGCCCCGCTGAAAGAAGAGTTTGACTATATCTTGATAGATTGCTCTCCGTCGTTAGGGTTGATCACAATCAATGCGCTTACGGCAGCCGACTCGGTCATCATCCCGGTACAAGCCGAATACTTTGCTTTGGAAGGTATCAGCAAACTGCTGAACACCATTAAAATCATCAAGTCCAAGCTGAACCCCGCACTCGAAATCGAAGGCTTCCTCCTGACGATGTACGACTCGCGCCTGCGCCAGGCCAACCAGATTTACGATGAAGTGAAGCGCCATTTCCAGGAACTGGTATTCAGCACCGTCATCCAGCGCAATGTAAAGCTGAGCGAAGCACCCAGCTACGGGCTTCCCACAATCCTGTACGATGCGGACTCCACCGGAGCCAAAAACCACATCGCACTGGCCAAAGAGTTAATCAGCCACAACGAGAAGTAATATCCCGCATGGCAAATGTAATAACCGTAAAACAGTAAAGAAATAGATGGCACAGAAAAGAAATGCACTTGGACGCGGGCTGGATGCCCTGCTCTCTATGGATGAGGTGCAGACCGAAGGCTCTTCTTCTATCAATGAAATAGAATTGTCGAAGATTGCCGTCAATCCTAACCAGCCCCGTCGCGAATTCGACCCAACAGCGTTGCAGGAGCTTGCCGAGTCTATTGCAGAAATTGGTATCATCCAACCCATCACCCTGCGCAAGCTATCCGACGATGAGTATCAGATCATTGCCGGCGAACGTCGCTTCCGCGCCTCACAAATAGCCGGGCTGACAAGCATCCCTGCCTACATCCGTACGGCTGACGATGAGAATGTCATGGAAATGGCACTCATCGAAAACATACAGCGCGAAGACCTGAACTCCGTAGAAATAGCGCTCGCCTATCAGCACCTGCTGGAAGAATACGGCCTCACCCAAGAACGCCTCAGCGAACGCGTAGGAAAGAAACGCACCACCATCGCCAATTACCTGCGTCTGCTGAAACTGCCGGCTCCCATCCAAATGGGCCTGCAGAACAAGCAGATAGACATGGGACATGCCCGCGCCCTGATAACGCTGGGCGACCCCAAACTGCAAGTGAAGATTTTTGAAGAGATACTGGAGCATGGCTATTCCGTCCGCAAAGTAGAGGAAATAGTAAAGTCCCTGAATGAAGGCGAAACCATAAAAAGCGGCGGCCGAAAAATCGCGCCCAAACGCTCCAAACTGCCCGAAGAGTTCAACATGCTGAAGCAGCAACTTTCCAGCTTCTTCAGCGCCAAAGTGCAACTGACCTGCTCCGAGAAAGGCAAAGGTAAAATCAGTATCCCGTTCAGTAACGAAGAAGAATTGGAACGTATCATCGGCATCCTTGATACGCTGAAAAAATAAATGACGAAAAGAAGAAAAATATACCAAATCAGTATCGCCCTGCTGCTCTGCTTCATACAGACGGCAGGGATTGCTATGTATGGTCAGAGCCGCCCGCGCGCCGCTTCCAAAAGGATACACAGGCTGCAGGCAGACTCCCTCCATACCCTGCGGAAGGCTGTGCAGATGCAAGCCGACAGTCTGACTCCGGCAACGGACAAACCAATGCCGCATCAGGCTGTTACGCCCGCCGACAGCATTGCCACCGCCGACAGCATTGCAGCCGAAAATAAGAAAAAATTGCTGGAAATGACCTCTTCCCCCACCCTGCAGGAACAGGAAGTGCCGACCGACAGTCTGCATAAAGAGATAAACAGGAAGATGTGGATTCCCAACCCCACGAAAGCAACCTGGCTGGCGCTTGTGATCCCCGGAGGAGGACAAATCTACAACCGGAAATACTGGAAACTGCCCATCTTCTACGGCGGATTTGCCGGTTGCGCCTATGCCCTGACATGGAACAGCAAAATGTACAAGGACTACTCTACCGCCTATAAAGACGCAATGAACGGCAATATGCAGTCCAGCAGCATCACCGACCTGTTGCCGCCCGGATATACAATCTCCGAAACCCAATTGAAAGAATTGCTGCGCAAGCGAAAAGACACTTACCGCAGATACCGCGACCTAAGTATCTTCGCTTTCATCGGGGTCTACCTGCTGTCTGTCATAGACGCTTATGTGGATGCCGAATTATCCAATTTCGACATAACCCCCGACCTCAGCATGAAGGTAGAGCCCGCCGTCATCAATACCCAAACAAGCAATTCTTCCAACCGCTCCGTTGGATTGCAATGCAGCTTCAGATTTTAAAGAAACAAATAAAACAGATTTATCCATGACAAATAAACCCGCATACATGAGAAAAATAATCATAGGTTCCTCACTTCTGTTCAGCATATTGCTCGCAGTTCCACAGGCACATGCCCAGGAAAGCGTAGACGTAATCATTCACGACAACGGGACGGAACGCCGGGAAGTTATCGACTTGCCCAAAAGCATGACCTACCCCGTAGACAGTCTGCTCAACGACTGGAAAGCCAAAAACTATATCGATTTGGGAAAGGATTGCAGTACCTCTATCGTAAATCCTGAGTTCAGCGACTCCATATACATCGACCGGCTCTCACGCATGCCGACCGTCATGGAAATGCCGTACAACGAGATTGTACGCAAATTCATCGACATGTACACCGGACGCCTCCGCAATCAGGTGGCTTTCATGCTGAGCGCCTGCAACTTCTACATGCCCATTTTTGAAGAAGCTCTCGACACATACGGCTTGCCGTTAGAGCTGAAATATCTGCCTATTATCGAGTCGGCCCTCAATCCCTCCGCCGTATCCCGCGCAGGCGCTTCCGGACTATGGCAGTTCATGCTTAATACAGGCAAAATATACGGACTGGAAAGCAACAGTCTGGTGGACGAACGCCGCGACCCGATTAAAGCTACCTGGGCCGCCGCACGTTATCTCAAAGACATGTATGCCATCTACCAAGACTGGAACCTGGTGATTGCCGCCTACAACTGCGGCCCGGGAACAATCAACAAAGCCATTCGACGTGCAGGCGGCAAAACGGACTATTGGGAAATCTATAATTATCTGCCCAAAGAAACACGAGGATACGTACCCGCCTTCATTGCCGCCAACTACGTAATGACTTACTACTGCAAACACAACATCTGTCCCATGGAAACCAATATTCCGGACGCGACAGACACCATACAAGTGAACCGTAACCTGCATTTTGAGCAAATAGCCGATGTCTGCGGCATCAACATGGATGAAATCAAAAGCCTGAACCCCCAGTACAAAAGAAATATCGTTCCGGGTGACAGCAAGCCCCGTACACTCCGCCTGCCGATAAACTATATCAGTACTTTTATTGACAGCCAAGACACGATCTATGCCCACCGCAGCGCAGAACTGTTCAAAAACCGCCGGACCGTATCCGTTGCAAACACCCGCAGCACAGCACGCAGCAGCAAAGGGAAAAGTTCCCCACAAGGAGAAGTAACCTATCACAAAATACGCAGCGGAGAAACCCTGTCGACCATCGCACGCAAATACGGCGTGACCGTCAACCAGATAAAAAACTGGAATGGCATGAGCAGCACCAGAATTAATGCAGGAAAGCGACTGAAGATTTACAAATAAAGACATAAATACTTGCCCGGTGTTGAAAATTGCTTATTTTTGCAAAAAGTGAAGAAAAAAGGAGAACGGTATATGGAAGAGAATGTAAGCCAGAAGGAGAAAGAGAAAGCCGAAGAAGAAATGATTGAACAGGCATTCCAGGAACTGTTGAACGATTATTTGGCAACCAAGCATCGCAAGCGCGTCGAAATAATAACCAAAGCATTCAATTTCGCCAATCAGGCACACAAGGGAATCAAACGCCGTTCGGGTGAACCTTACATCATGCACCCTATCGCCGTCGCAAAGATTGTCTGCAACGAAATAGGTCTCGGATCCACCTCTATCTGTTCAGCCCTTTTGCACGACGTGGTGGAAGATACCGACTACACCGTTGAAGACATCGAAAATATCTTCGGCCCCAAAATAGCACAGATTGTGGACGGGCTGACCAAAATATCAGGCGGCATCTTCGGCGACCGCGCCTCGGCACAAGCAGAAAACTTCAAGAAGTTACTGCTCACCATGTCCGACGATATCCGCGTTATCCTTATCAAAATAGCCGACCGACTGCACAATATGCGCACCCTCGGCTCCATGCTTCCCAACAAGCAGTTCAAAATAGCCGGTGAGACATTATACATTTATGCGCCACTTGCCAACCGGTTGGGGCTATACAAGATAAAGACGGAACTGGAAAACCTGAGTTTCCGGTACGAACATCCGGAAGAATACCGCGAAATAGAAGAAAAACTTGCAGCGACAGCCGTAGAGCGCGACAAAGTATTCAAAGAGTTCACCACCCCGATACGCGCCCAACTGGACAAAATGGGATTGAAATACCGCATCCTTGCCCGCGTCAAATCCATTTACTCCATCTGGAACAAGATGCAAACCAAGCATGTGCCGTTCGAGGAAATCTATGACCTACTTGCCGTACGCATCATCTTCGAGCCTCGCAACATGGAGGAAGAACTGAACGACTGCTTCAACATCTACGTATCCATATCCAAAATATACAAACCTCATCCCGACCGCCTGCGTGACTGGGTGAGCCATCCGAAAGCCAACGGTTACCAAGCCCTGCACGTTACCCTCATGGGCAACAACGGACAATGGATTGAAGTCCAGATCCGCAGCGAACGCATGAACGACGTTGCCGAACAAGGGTTTGCCGCCCACTGGAAATACAAAGAAGGCGGCGGTAGCGAAGATGAAGGAGAATTGGAGAAATGGTTGCGCACTATCAAGGAAATACTCGATGACCCCCAACCGGATGCCATTGATTTTCTGGACACTATCAAACTGAACCTGTTCGCATCGGAAATATTTGTGTTTACCCCGAAAGGTGAAATCAAGACCATGCCGCAGAATTCGACAGCGCTGGATTTTGCTTTCTCCCTGCACACAGACATCGGCAGCCACTGCATCGGTGCCAAAGTGAACCACAAACTCGTACCTCTCAGCCACAAACTGCAGAGCGGTGACCAGGTAGAAATTCTGACTTCCAAATCACAACGCGTACAACCGGAATGGGAAGCGTATGCCACCACTGCACGCGCACGCGCCAAAATCGCATCTATCCTGCGCAAGGAAGCCAAAGCCAATCAAAAGCAAGGTGAAACAATCCTTTCCGAATTCTTCAAGAATGAAGATATACGCATGGACGACGGAGCATTGGACAAGCTCACCCGTCTGCACAATTTCCATACCCGAGACGAACTGCTCGTCGCCGTCGGCAGCAAGAAGCTCGTATTGGGCGATGCGGATAAAAATGCATTCAAGGAGAAACAGAGCACCAACTGGAAGAAGTTCCTGACTTTCTCTTTCGGCAACAAAGACAGCAAGGATGCCAAGGAACAACCCGAAGAAAAAGCCCCACAAGAGAAAATCAATACCAAGCAGATATTGAAACTGACGGAAGAAACCATCCAAAAGAACTATATCATGGCGGATTGCTGTCACCCCATTCCCGGTGACGATGTGCTGGGGTACATCGACGAACAGAACCGGGTGATTATCCATAAACGCCAATGCCCGGTAGCCGCACGTCTCAAAAGCAGTTACGGCAACCGCATCATCGCAACCGAATGGGACACTCACAAAGAGCTTTCATTCCTTGTAACTATCTATTTGAAAGGCATTGACAGCATGGGATTGCTGAATGAAGTGACGCAAGTCATCTCCCGCCAGCTGAACGTGAACATCCGTAAACTGACCATTGAAACCACTGACGGTATATTTGAAGGTAAGATACAACTCTACGTACATGACGTAGACGATGTACGCAGCATCTGCAACAACCTGAAGCTGATACAGAACATCAAGCAAGTGACGAGAATAGAAGGGTAGTTCTTTATGGATGCTCTTTCATCAGGTTCTCTTTCAATGCCTCTACATCTTCATAAGTAAAGGCATCGAGAGCTTCCTTCATGCCGATAAGCTCTTCACGAATGCTTCTCAACCGTTCTACGATTTCAAAGTTCCGGAGAGTGGCTTCTTTATTGTCTTTCATGCGCTGACGCGCACCGGGCAATGTCATTCCGCGCTCCTTGACCAGATGATAAATCAGCTTCACCGTCTCAATATCTTCCTTACGGTACTGGCGTATGCCACGCCCCCCCTTCTTGGGCCGGAGTTGCGGAAACTCTTTCTCCCAAAAACGGAGCAGAGATTCGTTGACATCAAACATTCCGGCAACCTCACTAATGGAGTAATACAATTTCAGTTCTTTATCGGTGTTCTGCATGGCAACCTATCAATTAGTCGTTTATAATCCATCAATCAAGCACCTTACCATGATTAGCCGCAAGCTGTATCATACGGTCATAGTCTTCGGCGCTCAAATCCATAAAATAATAGTTTACGGGATTCACCACCTGCCCCTTTACATGCACCTCGTAATGAAGATGCGGGCCTGTGCTTTTTCCGGTACTCCCCACTTCGCCTATCACTTCACCCCGCACTACCCGTTTACCGAGCTTGGTGCGGAACCCTTGCAGGTGGGCATACCATGTCTGATAGCCAAAGCCATGATCCACGATGATAAGATTTCCGTAACCGGTTTCCCACCCCATTTTCACCACCGTACCGTCACCGGTTGCGTAAACTTCCGTACCCGGATGCGCCGAAAAGTCCATGCCTGCATGAAACTTGGTAGTCCCGTAAATAGGATCAATACGTGTTCCGTAACCGGAAGCGGTCTTACGCAAATCCTTATTCGAAATAGGTTGGATGGCAGGTATGCAACGCAACATCTCATCATGATTCTTGCACATCTCCACCACATCGTCAAACGAACGTGACTGAATATAAAGCTGTTTCGTGAGCATATCCATTTTCTGCGTAGTGTTCACTACCAAATCGGAATTCGCCATATCCATTAAATGCTCATAACGGTTTGTGCCGCCATATCCCGCCTTACGAATAGCCGAAGGCACCGGATCGGCCTGAAAAATGACCCGATACAGATTATCGTCACGTTGCTGCACATCCTGCAACACCCCCATAGCCTCGTCCATTCTCCGCGAGAGTACATTATATTGCGCCTTAAGCTGGCTGTTTTCTTTCCGCAGCTCCTTCTCGGAGGGCGAACCGAAAATCAGCAATAATACGATGAAACTGCCAGCTCCCAGTCCCATGCCAAAAAATAACCGGCGTAATATGCTCAACGCACGTTGCCGGACGGTTGGATAAATTCGGTCATAAGTCTGTGTCCGCGGATTATAAATGTAGTAAACTTTGCGCATCGGGAGTAAATATTTCATTATCAATGCGGCAAAAATACGAAAAACAAGCTATCTTTGCACTGTTTTTTCAAGAATTATAAGATTTATGATTTATGATTTATGATTTATAGAAGAGATAAATCATAGAATGTGTAAGTCATAAATCACAAGCTGTAAATTCAGAAATCATAAATCAGAAATAAGAAGTATGTTGACTGCAAATGAAATCAGAGACTCGTTCAAGAGTTTTTTCGAAAGTAAAGGTCACCAGATTGTGCCTTCGGCTCCCATGGTGATTAAAGATGACCCCACGCTGATGTTTACCAACGCGGGTATGAACCAGTTTAAAGATATTATTTTGGGTAACCACCCGGCGAAATATAAAAGAGTGGCGGATTCACAGAAGTGTCTTCGCGTCAGCGGAAAACATAATGACTTGGAAGAAGTAGGCCATGATACCTATCACCACACAATGTTCGAGATGCTGGGCAACTGGTCATTCGGTGATTACTTCAAGAAAGAAGCTATCTCTTGGGCATGGGAATATCTGGTAGACGTATTGAAGCTGGATCCGAAAGATCTCTATGCCACCGTCTTCGAAGGTAGTCCCGAAGAAGGTCTGGAACGTGACAATGAAGCAGCCTCCTACTGGGAACAGTTCCTGCCGAAAGATCATATCCTCAACGGAAACAAACACGACAACTTCTGGGAAATGGGCGATACAGGTCCTTGTGGCCCTTGCTCCGAAATTCATGTGGATTCACGTTCGGAAGAAGAAAAAGCCAAAGTTCCCGGTTCGCAACTCGTAAACAAAGACCACCCGCAGGTTATCGAAATCTGGAACCTCGTATTCATGCAGTTCAACCGCAAGGCAGACGGCAGTCTCGAAGGGCTTCCCGCCAAAGTAATTGATACGGGTATGGGCTTTGAACGTCTGGTGCGCACTCTGCAAGGCAAAACCTCCAACTATGATACCGATGTCTTCCAGCCTATATTGAAGGCTATCGGAAACATGGCAGGAACTACATACGGTGTAAACGAGCAACAGGACATTGCCATGCGTGTGATTGCCGACCACATCCGTACAATCGCTTTCTCTATCACAGACGGCCAATTGCCAAGTAATGCCAAGGCAGGTTACGTAATACGACGTATTCTTCGTCGTGCAGTACGCTACGGCTATACGTTCCTCGGACAGAAGCAGGCATTCATGTACAAATTATTACCTGTACTGATTGAGAATATGGGCGGTGCGTATCCCGAACTGAATGTACAGAAAGAGTTGATAGCCAAAGTCATCAAGGAAGAAGAAGATTCCTTCCTCCGCACTTTGGAGACCGGTATTCGTTTGTTGGATAAGACCATGGCAGATGCCAAAGCAGCCGGAAAGACCGAAATCAGCGGCAAGGACGCCTTTACGCTTTATGATACTTTTGGCTTTCCACTCGACCTTACGGAACTGATTCTCCGCGAAAACGGCATGACGGCCGACATCAAAGAGTTTGACGCAGAAATGCAACAGCAAAAACAGCGCGCACGCAACGCCGCCGCTGTTGAAACCGGCGACTGGATTACGCTGCAAGAAGGCACTACCGAATTCGTAGGCTATGACTATACGGAATACGAAACATCCATCCTGCGTTACCGGCAGATTAAGCAGAAAAACCAAACATTGTACCAGATTGTACTGGACAAGACTCCGTTCTATGCCGAAAGCGGCGGTCAGGTAGGCGATACCGGCGTGCTGGTGAACGAATTTGAAACGATTGAAGTTATTGATACAAAAAAGGAGAACAACCTTCCTATCCATATCACCAAGAAGCTGCCCGAACATCTGGAAGCTCCGATGATGGCTTGCGTGGATACCGACAAGCGTGCCGCTTGCGCCGCCAACCATTCTGCCACCCACTTGTTGGACGCTGCATTACGCGAAGTGTTGGGCGACCATGTTGAACAGAAAGGCTCTTTAGTGAATTCGGACTCTCTGCGTTTCGACTTCTCTCATTTCCAGAAAGTAACAGATGAGGAGATTCGTCAGGTAGAACACATTGTAAATGCCAAGATACGCGCCAATATTCCTTTGAAAGAATATCGCAATATACCTATTGAAGAAGCTAAAGAATTGGGAGCTATTGCGTTGTTCGGCGAGAAGTATGGTGACCACGTACGTGTTATCCAGTTCGGTTCCTCCATTGAATTCTGCGGTGGCACACACGTAGCCGCTACCGGAAACATCGGGATGATGAAAATTGTATCCGAAAGTTCCGTTGCCGCCGGTGTCCGCCGTATCGAAGCCTATACCGGAGCCCGCGTAGAAGAAATGCTTGATACATTCCAGGATACAATGCGCGATTTGAAAGCACTCTTCAACAATGCTCCCGACTTGTCCGGTGCAATCCGCAAGTATATCGAAGAAAATGCCGGTTTGAAGAAACAGGTGGAAGACTTCATGAAAGAGAAAGAAGCGCAACTGAAGGAAAAACTTCTGCAAAATATTCAGGAAATAAACGGTGTGAAAGTTATCAAGTTCTGTGCAGCCATGATACCCGCCGACGCAATCAAGAATATCGCTTTCCAGCTCCGCGGAGAAATCACAGAAAACCTCTTCTTCGTTGCAGGAACAGTATTCGAAGGAAAACCGATGCTGACAGTAATGCTAAGTGACAACCTTGTAGCCGGCGGTCTAAAAGCAGGCAATCTTGTGAAAGAAGCCGCCAAGCTGATTCAAGGTGGTGGCGGCGGCCAGCCGCATTTCGCAACTGCCGGCGGTAAAAATCCTGACGGGTTGAGTGCAGCGGTAGATAAAGTAATAGAATTGGCAGGACTTTAAAACTTATATCATAAATAAAAGACTCCGCTTTTAGCTGAAAAGTTAAAAGCGGAGTCTTTTTAATAGCATCCCCACTTTTAATGAAACGGCATCAGTATTAAAACATTTTTATCAGCCTAAAGAGAAATATTTTAATACTCTTGCAGGAATAATATTCTCACTGAGCGTTATATTGTAAAAAGAAAGCGTAACTTTGCAGCGTCCGACAGGAGAAATTGCCGGACAGTAGAAAGCGTTTTCTGCTTTATCCTAAGTATCGAAATCTGGAAAATTTCAAGGCAAGGGGATGAAGACAATGTAACGCTCATTCTGTTTGTATATGTACGAGAACAGTCCATACTGTATCTTGTTCATCATACTACAGCGTGGGAATATTGTTTCTTCACTCATTCTTGCTAGGTTTTTCCAGATACCTGATACTTGATGAGTAGAACAAGTCTCACGCTCTTCTCATATTAATCAGCACCGCCCACTTTGAAGACTTATAGGCATATTAAGAATCATGTTATTCAATTCTTTTGAGTTCCTGCTTTTCTTGCCGATAGTCTTCCTGCTCTATTGGTTTGTATTTAAACGGTTGAAGTGGCAAAACCTTTTTTTGGTCGTTGCCAGTTATGTGTTCTATGGTTGGTGGGACTGGCGCTTCCTGATACTTATCGCCCTCACCACGCTATTCAGTTATGTCAGCGGACGACTCATTGCCCGGTACGAAGGACAACAGAAGCGGCAGAAAGCCCTTAGCGCTATCAACATCGTACTAAATCTTTCCATTCTCGGCGTATTCAAATACTATAACTTCTTTGCGGAAAACTTCGCCGCCCTGTTCGGTAACATAGGTTGGCAGATAGACTGGGTAACACTTGACATCCTCTTGCCCGTAGGTATCAGTTTCTACACCTTTCAGGCATTGAGCTACAGTATTGACGTTTACCAAAAGAAATTACCGGTTTGCAAAGATATCATTGCCTTTTTTGCCTACATCAGCTTCTTTCCACAGTTGGTAGCAGGGCCGATAGAACGCGCCACCAACCTGTTGCCACAGTTCTACAAGTCGCATACTTTCAACTATGCGCAAGCCGTGGATGGTTGCCGACAGATCCTTTGGGGATTCTTCAAGAAAATGCTCGTGGCGGACAACTGCGCTACCGCTGTTAACTTAATCTGGGGAAACTATACCGACCAGTCCGGCTTTACGCTATTAATGGGCGGCTTCCTCTTCACACTTCAGATTTATGGAGACTTTTCCGGTTACTCGGACATCGCTATCGGCACGGCGCGCCTGTTCGGTATCAACCTGATGCGTAACTTCAGCTTTCCTTATTTCTCACGCGACATTGCCGAGTTCTGGCGCCGTTGGCATATATCGCTGACCACATGGTTTCGCGACTACATTTACATACCTCTCGGTGGCAGCCGATGCGCACGTTGGAAGGTCATGAGGAATACGCTGATTATCTTTCTCGTCAGTGGTTTGTGGCACGGGGCAAACTGGACATTCATTATGTGGGGCGTTTATCATGCGCTACTGTTCTTTCCACTGATGCTTTTGGGAAAGAACAGAAAACACACAAATAATGTAGCGGCGGGGCGATTATTACCTTCCATGAAAGAATTCGTCCAAATACTTTTCACCTTCCTGCTTGTACTGATTGGCTGGATTATTTTCCGGGCAGAAAACATCAGGCAAGCATGGGACTATCTTAGCAGAATGTGTTCACCAAGTTTGCTGGACTTACATTTGCAATACGGCAAAAAAGCATTACTCTATACTTTTGTACTCTTGATGGTGGAATGGCTGCAACGGGATAAACAACATGCACTGCAAATCGAAGGAACCGGTATACTTAAATATCGCGGTATACGCTGGGGAATATATATTTTATTAGCGCTCTTCACTTTAGTTTTTGCAGGTACACAAGCGGAATTCATTTACTTTCAATTCTAAGGTTATGAAAAAATTTATAAACAATATCCTCCTAATAGCAGGAATCCTTATCACCTTAATACTGGCAATAACAATGCTTCCTATGGAACAAGACGGGTATTTACAAGCCTATAACAAGAAATGCCAACTGCTGGAAGACACGCCTTCTCCCCGAATCATCTTTGTCGGAGGCAGCAATTTAGCTTTCGGGTTAGACAGTCAACGAATAAAAGACTCGTTAAATATCAATGTGATTAACTATGGACTTCATGCCGGCATCGGACTGAAATATATGATTGATGACATATCCACCTATGCAAGAAAAGGTGACATTATTGTATTCGCTCCGGAATACGAACACTTCTATACAATAGCTTATGGAGAATCCGTAACCCTCACGCCCCTTATGGCAGTTACACATTGGGAAAAAATTAACCTACTGGATATAAGGCAATGGACAATTCTAATAGCCGGAATTCCACAATTAGCAAAAGAATGTTCTTTAATGCCCAAAATCAGAAGTCCCAAAGATTACAGTGTTTCAGGATTTAATGAATACGGAGACGAGACACAACATTGGACGTTAGAAAGCCCCGGAACCGGTAATGCCCAACCTATCAACGAAAGATTGGATGAACAGTTTGGTAAATATTTCACCAGTAAGATTAAGACTCTTCAAAAGACGTGCTCTGTATATGTCATTCCACCCATCTATGTAGAAAAAGGTTATCATGAAAATAAGAAAAAGATGTCGGAGGTTGAAGAGTTTCTCCAAAAGGAAGGATGCCCTTTTTTAGTAACACCGAAGGTGCACGTATTAAGTGACGAATATGCGTATGATACTTATTATCACATGAATCGTCAAGGGGTAGATAAATACACCTCCTTTATCATAGAAGAATTAAAGCCTTTGCTCAGACACAAACATGACAACTTTAAATAGACTGCCAGAAAATATGCAGATTATCCAAACAGATCGCAAAAGATTCTCTTTAGAAGAGCTGCAAAATAATTGCCCGAACACTTGACATCGCCTCCGGGATGTTGTATATTTGTATCGTCAATTTTTAGATACTTCAATTTTAAATTAGAATGAACGGAGAGGCATTGCTTCTCCGTTTTTATTTTCCCATAACTCTTCCCTATTTGAAATGACGTGCGTTTGCAGGGCAAACGACGCATGTTTGCTCCCCAAATGCCTCACCTTAACAGGCTAAATATCTGGAATTTGCGATGAAAATCCCTAAGGTTTTGGCAATTAGCATTGAGGTTTAGGATGCTAAAGTGCAAGATTACGGATGATGTATTCAGAGTTAACACATGATGCATTTAAGGCAAACAGATGATGTGTTCTGCTCAAACAGACCATCTGTTTGGAAAGCAAAAACGGGAAGCCGAAGCCTCCCGTACATTAAACTTTCATAAATCTACTCTTGACAAAAATCATATCATCGTGTATACATCCACTGCTCTGCCTGATATACTTTGCAGCCTTCGGGCAATGCGACAGGAGAGAGTGCATTGTCTTTGATTTTAGCTGTTTCATATTTAGAAAATGCCTACAGTGAGGCAAATACTGCATCAAGTGTTTAAATAATTTGTTCAGTCGGATAATTTACCAGATACAACGTACCCGTAGCACGCGTAAAAGCAGTGTACAGCCAACGGAAATAATCCGGTGTCAGATATTCGTCCGTCATATACCCCTGGTCAAGAAAGACATTCTTCCACTGTCCCCCCTGCGCCTTATGGCAAGTTACGGCATAGGCATACTTCACCTGTAAAGCATTGTAATAAGGATCGGCTTTCATCTTCTTCATTCTTTCGCGCTTCATCGTAATATCGGCGTAATCTTCGAGGACAGTATAAAAAAGGCGGTCATTATCCGCTTTGGGTAAAGCAGGCGCATCGCTGTGCAAAGTATCCAACAGAAGATTCACCTCCAACTCAAGATCATTATAATCAGGAAAAGCCAGCGTTACATCCGCAAAGCGAAAACCATATAGTTCACGCGTACGGCGTACACGACGTACTACGGCAGTTTCTCCATTGGCTATGAAGTCGGGAATTTGTGCCACCACTTCTTTCCTCTCTCCATTACGCAACATGTCCGCTTGAAGCTGTTCCGTCCAAAAATAATTATTTTTCGCAACCATCAGCAAGTCTCCCGTATTCAGTTCGTCCTCCCTCCAAAGAATCTGGGCTCGAATACCATTATTATAAATATTTGTCCGCTTGTTGGAGCGGCACACCACAATCGTTTCATCCAACCCGTCATGATCGTAACATGCTTCAAGCGCATCTATCAATTCATTCCCCGGCAATACTTTAATATCCGCAAATCCCGTTACTTTTATCCTCGGCAACGCCCCACATTCATCTTCGGCTATGAGCTGCCGCAAACGGGTGGCGTTCCACAGAATACCCGATTGCCGTTCCTGACGGACCACCTGTGTCAAATCCACCTCCTGTACTTCCAGCCCATATCCTTTCAGGGCATCAGCAAAAAGAGCCGGACTTTGCTCCTCACCCACCGGCGGAAGCTGTGCCGTATCGCCCATCAACAGAAGACGACATCCCACGCCTGAATAGACAAACTGCACCAAATCATCCAACAAACGTCCCGTACCGAATGACGAACCCGCCAACCCGTCATTGGAAATCATGGATGCCTCATCCACGATATATAAAGTATGAGTTGTCAAATTATCGTTCACCGAGAAATTACTTGTTTCATTAGAGAATGATTGCTGTCTATAAATTTTTTTATGAATTGTAAACGCCGGATGCCCCGCATAAGCAGAAAAAACTTTCGCCGCCCGTCCCGTCGGAGCCAGCAATATTGACTTTTGTTGCAACTGGTCCAATGTCCTGACCAAAGCGCCGACTAATGACGTTTTCCCCGTTCCGGCATAACCACGAAGCAGAAAAACCGCCTCGTTACAGGATGACAGCAAGAACTCCGACAAAGATTTTATTGCAATTTCCTGCTCCGAAGTTGGTTGATAAGGAAAATTTTCCTTAATTTGCCTTTCTAAATAGTTATTTATCATTTTTGTAATAGAAAAAAGTAACGGGAACTGTCGTTTTTAAATTTATTTCTTTTATTTTTGCGGTGCGAATATAACAACTAAAAAACATATTTATCATGAAAACAGTATTTAATATCGTTTTAGGCTTATGTGCTCTGGTCTTAGTTTATATCTGCTATGCCAGTATCATGGGTCCTATAAACTTTGAAAAAGCCAAGAAGCACAGAGACGCAGCAGTTATCGCACGTCTGATCGACATTCGTAAAGCACAGTTGGAATATCGCGGTTTGCACAACCAGCAATATACTGCCAGCTTCGATACGTTGATTGACTTCGTAAAGAATCAGAAACTTCCGTTCATCTTCAAACAAGGAGAATTGGACGACAAACAGTTGGAAGACGGTTTGACAGAGAAGAAGGCTATCAATATCATCAATAAAGCCAAAAAGACCGGTAACTATGCAGAAGTAAAGAAGTGGGGATTGGAAAATTTCAAGCGTGACACCATGTGGGTAGCCGTATTGGATACTATTTTCCCGAAAGGCTTCAACGCAGATTCTATGAGATACGTTCCTTTTGGCAACGGTGCACAATTTGAAATGGCTATCAAAAACGATACAGCTAAATCTGGCGCTCCATTCTGTCTGCTCGAGGTTAAAACTCCGTATGATGTATATCTGAACGGTTTGGACAAGCAAGAAATTGCTAACCTGAAAGATCTTCAAACTAAGTTGGGCAAATACTCAGGCTTGATGATTGGTAGCTTGGAAACAGCTAACAACAACGCCGGTAACTGGGAATAATCCACCGACATACGTATGATAGAAACAACTGATTTTACAAAATCGGAACAATATACCTTATCCATCCGTCTCAGTACGGATGGATTTTCTTTTTCTATATTCAATCCTCTCGGCGACGGAGAGCTTTCGTTCCACGAACATGAGGTAGACACTTCTTTGTCCCTCACTGCCAATCTTAAACAAGCCTTCCGAGAAGTAGAATGGCTGAACCATTCTTTCCGTCGTGTCAATGTGCTCATGGCAAACAAGCGTTTTACGTTTATTCCGCTGGAGTTTTTCGAGGACGAGCAAACAGAGACCGTATTCTATCATAATCATCCCAAGCAAGACAATGAGGTTGTACAATACAACATCCTGCATAAAAACAACATAGTCGTACTGTTTGGCATGGACAAGAGCACCTGCTCCCTTTTGCGCGAGCAATATCCCGATATCCGTTTCTATTCGCAGGCAAGCCCGTTTATTGAGTATTTTGCAACCAAAAGTCGTTTAGGCAATTGCAGGAAAATGTACATACATCTGCGTAAAGAAGCCGTAGACATATATGCTTACGAACGCGGCCGGTTGATATTTGCCAATGCCTTTGCCTGTAAGGAGACCAACGACCGTATCTACTACATTCTCTATATATGGAAACAGCTCGGCATGGAGCAAGAACGTGACGAACTTCACCTCACAGGCGAACTGTCCGACAAGGAAGAGCTATTGCCCGAACTAAAAAAATTCATCCGGCAGGTATTCATCATGAATCCAGCCTATAATCTTGACCTACAAGCTATCAACCTATGCGAGTAATCAGCGGAATATACAAAAGAAGACGCTTTGACGTGCCTCACAGCTTCAAGGCACGCCCCACTACGGATTTTGCCAAAGAGAATCTATTCAATGTGTTATCCAACTACATAGACTTTGAAGAAGGCGTACGCGCCCTCGATTTGTTTGCCGGCACAGGAAGCATCAGTATTGAACTCGTATCCAGAGGTTGCGACCAAGTCATCAGCATAGAAAAAGACCGCGACCACTATGCTTTCATCTGCAAAATAATGCGGGAACTAAAGACCGACAAATGTCTGCCTGTCCGCGGTGATGTGTTCAAGTACATACGAGGTGGCCGCGAACAGTTCGATTTCATCTTTGCCGACCCGCCTTATGAATTAAAAGGACTTGAGACTCTACCTGATCTGATCTTTGAAAATAACCTCTTAAAAGAAGAAGGTTTATTTGTATTAGAACATGGGAAGACCAATAACTTTGAAAGCCATCCTCATTTTATAGAAAGAAGAGTGTATGGCAGTGTCAATTTCTCCTTTTTCCAATTTTCCAAGTTATAAAAGCGGAGCCAGCAGACGTACCACGCTTTCTGCCGCTTTATGATACCAAGGACGTTTCGCCCAATTTTTGGAGAATACCTGTACACATTCCCGTTGGTCTTGCAAGAATATCTCACGCATTTGGAGAGCAGTTTCCGTATCATATATAAATGCATTCACCTCAAAGTTATGCTCAAAGCTTCGGAAATCCACGTTTGTAGAGCCCACAGTAGACAATTCATCATCCGACACCATCAATTTGGAATGCAGGAAACCTTTTTTATAGAAATATACTTTCACTCCTGCCCGCAGTGCCTCTGCCAAATAAGAACAAGAGCCTAAATGCGTCAGTCTGTTATCCGCGCGATAAGGAAGCATCAAACGCACGTCCACCCCGGCTAAAGCAGCTGTTTGCATAGCGACAGCAACGGCTTCCGTAGGCAAGAAGTAAGGAGTTTGTATGTAGAAATATTTCTTCGCTCCCGTTATGGCCATGCCAAGCCCCTGCATAATCTCTTTCCAAGGTCCTATCGGCTCACTTGTTACAATCTGCGCCAACGAAGTACCACAATTATCCACTTTCGGAAAATAACGGGCGGACGTAACTAATGTACGATCTACAAAATACCAGTCGAGCAAAAAGACAGTCTGCAAACCATGCACAGCCTTGCCTTCTAATAAAAGATGCGTATCACGCCAGATTCCCCAGGAAAAACCACGCATATAACGCTCTGCCAAATTCATACCGCCAATAAACCCGATGCGTCCGTCAATCACCACTATCTTACGGTGATTACGATAGTTCACTTTACTGGTAAACAAAGGGAAGCGCACTTTCAGAAAGCTACGCACCTCTACTCCTGCCTCACGCATCTGTTCGTAAAAGCGGTTAGGAACATGCCAACAGCCCACATCATCGTAAATAACACGTACTTCTACTCCCTGCCTTGCCTTATCTATCAACACATCGCGCACCATACGTCCGATAGCATCATCCTCAAAAATATAGAACTCCATATGAATATGCTTCGTAGCATTCTGTAACTCACGCAGCAAAGCTTGAAGCATGGAAAGCCCATGCGTATAGATTTCTACACGATTCCCGTCAAAAGGGAAAGCCTGGTTTGTGTTGCGAAACAAAGAAATAAGACGGCTATAATTTACAGGAAGCGTGCACGAGTCCTGAGCAAGGTATTCAGCCATCGGTTTTTTCAACAGGCGGTTGTAGCTTTTCTTACCAATGACACGTACACGACGCTGACTACGACCGAAAAAGAAGTAAAGTACAAGCCCCACTAATGGCAAAAACATCAATATCAATATCCATGCCATCGTTTTTACCGGGTTACGGTTATCGAGAATGATAACCGTAATTGTTCCGATAATTGCGCCAAAATAGATTATATCAAATGCTACTGTGGCAACGAGGCCGGCTATGAAATTCCAATCAAACATACATCTGTCATAAAGAGCAAAACAAATGTATGAAAAATAGAGGAACTTTTGCGGCCTATTACATTGATTAACATTAGAACGGACGATGTCCTCTGCCAAATCCTCCCCGCTGCCCGCCAGGACCACCAGGGCCTCGGCCCATACTTTCGCGTGCGGACTTGCTGCCGAAAATATTCAGACGATAAATAAAGTGCAACATACAATAACTGTTGACGCCATTATAGGAAGACACCGAACGGGCATCTGCTGTCAGCGAACGGCTGATATTACTCTGCTGTTTCAGAATATCGTACATTTCAAAACTTACGGTAGCCGCCCCTTTCAGGAAAGACTGCGAAAGTTGAGCATTCCAGATCAGCTCATTGCGGTTCATGCTGCTATCTGTATAACCGCGACGGCTTTGATTGGTGATATTAGTGGAAATCGTCATCTTCCAAGGCATCGTTATATTGGTTAAAGCGCCGTAAGAAAAAGTATAAGGTTCTTGATTGTTTTCCGGACGCAGCTTGCTGCGTTCAGCAGTATAAGAGATAGAACCATTCAGCCCGAATTCAAACCAATCATTACGATAAGCTCCATTCAACCGTTCACCCAATGTAAGTCCGGTAGTGGTATTCTTGTCATCTATTTTAGTATCATTATTGTACAAGAAAGACACATTATTGGTGTAATTGATATTAGAGAACGAGTTAATGGTAAATTTCTTATTCTTTAATGCTGTATTGAACCCGAACATACCGAAAGCGCTCCAGTTTCCATTAATATTCTTAGGTGTCGTAATTCTTCCACCGGTCTGTTCATTATATACCGTACTGTTACTGATACTATTCTGCGTAGCCGAGAAGTTGACATGCGTCACTATACCACGCTGCAATTCTGCATTATACGTATTGTAGAAGAGACGCATACTATGCGTAAATGCAGGCTTCAAACCCGGATTACCCACTCTGACATTCAACGGGTTTGAGTTGTCGACGATAGGTAACAAGTTCTCCATACTTGGCTGACTGCTACGTCCGCGATACATAAACTGCAGCTGGCTCACTTTGGAGAAACGATAACGAAAATCAATATTCGGAGCAAAGTTGAACACATTGCGTGTCGTATCAATCATATAATCACCACGTTTATAGGACAGCGTCGAATGTTGAGGTTGGAAAGACATTCCTGCACTCAGTTGATACTTCTCTCGAATGAAGCGCAACGATACGGACGCGTCATGATTATAATATCTGTACTCCGCGTACTTACCCAAACTATCCACCGGATGTGTTTCATAACCGGGAGGCAGAGGCCCGTTGATGTCCCAATCGGGATAGCTCAACATATCAAACGTAGTTTTGTCACTCTCACTGTACTTATACTGAAACTGATAGCGGAACTGCAGGAAAGTAGCTCGCGCAATCGGTTCGCTGTATGTCAACTGAGCACTATAATTATAATTGTGTGTAGGAGTTGTGACATACTGGTTACGGTATAGTATGGAATCGCCTCCCAATATGCTCTGAATCTGGTAGTAACGTGTTTCAGACTGTGAATACTGGTCATTGTCGTTGTCACCATAGCTAAAGCGCCCACGAAAAGTAATGTTACGCCCCCGGTTATTCAACTTTCTATTCAGTTGCAAAGTAGCCTCCGTAGAGACGCTCTTGCTTTTGCTTAGAGAAGCATCATTTGTTGCATTGACACGAATATCCTCCAAAGGATCATCCGTCATCTGGTCAAAATTAAGAAAGTCGTTCGGATTGGTAACCAAGCTATACGGATCGGCATTGAATGTTCCGGACTCAGAACCGGAAGCATTATCAGTTTTTCCGTACGAAAAGTTCGGACGGAAAATGATGTTTGTCATAGAGTCCGGTTTCCACTCCAAACGAAAATTAGCATTAAAGTTTATGTTCTTGTTTCTATTGACAGAATTAGAGTTGGAATATGAATTTCCATTTTGCAGGAAACGTTCGGAAGAATTGGTACTGATAATATCCGCCCCTCTGTAATTATACCGGGCACTACCGCCAATATCCAGTTTGGACGTCTCCGCAGCAAAGTTAGCACCTAATGTTTTTGTTGCCACCAAACCATTATTCCTGCGCCAGCGCGGACCACCTCCACCACCGGAGAACCCCTGATCGTTAACGTTATTCGCCGAACCGATTAAGGAGAACTTGGTTTTATCCACAAAATGATTCACCATCATGCGGGCCATATAACGGTCTTCCGTACCATAAGCAAGATCTGCATTGCCGAACCATCCCCTGTTCATGCCCTTCTTCACAGTAAGGTCCAGCACTGTTTCTTCCTCACCGTCATCTATCCCGGTTATACGTGCCAGATCCGACTGTTTATCATAAGTTTTCAGTTTATCAATCATGTCGACAGGCAGATTTTTCAGGCCGGTCTTCACATCACCGCCAAAGAACTCCTTACCATCCACCATAATTTTCTTCAGTTCCTTACCGTTAATCTTCACATTACCATCATCATCAACTTCCGCTCCGGGAAGTTTTTTCACCAGTTCTTCCAGCATGGCACCTTCCGGTGTACGATAAGCAGTAGAGTTATACATCAACGTATCTTCCACCACCTGCACTTGCGGTGCTTCAGCAGTAACTACTGCTTCGGCAAGCATAATAGCATCCGTTTCGAGTGTCACTGTACCCACATTTTTATTGAGTACATTGGCGTAGAGATGTAAAGGAATAAACTTATTCTTAAAACCGATGTAGGAAACTTTCAAAACATACTTTCCGGCACTCACTTTGGGTAAAGTGAAGCGGCCATTTCCGGTAGTAGCAACACCGGCAGCATAAGCACTGTCCGGTAATGATAATAATTGAATAGTAGCTTGTACCGCTGGTTCGTTCGTATCCTCAACCACGCGGCCGGATACGGTAATGTTTTTTGTTTGTGAGAATACAGAGAATGTAGTTGCAAGCAACAACATCGCTCCGGTGATAAATCTTTTCATGCCCTGTCTTCTAAATAATCAACAATGTTTATTTGTTACTGCTTCATTTGACAAACTTACGGGCAAAAGGTTTAACGCCTTACAGATTGATTTTACTTAATTATCGATTATTTCGTTTAAACAACCGATCAACAGTCGCTTTTTTTATACCAAATTCAAGGCAAAGAACATTCATTATCAGGAATATCAGGAAAGAAGAAGAGTCTACGGACAAGAGATCACCTTGTGCCACCCGATAAAGCATGCCGCCAAAAATAAAAAGTACAGTCAGGAATATCGCATTCCTTGTGGCCTTATTTCGTATTTCTTCCACTTCTTTACATTCTCCTTTTGTCAAAGCGAATATTATCATCAATGCTCCCAACATCATCAGAAGTTTGGAACATTCTTTATAAAACAACAAATTAGCATCCGTTACTTTGCCCATCATCATCATTAAGAACGGAAGGAACAAGGCTAACGCAATTACAAAATATCCAAGCGGGCGACAGTACACAGGAAGTAAAGCTTTCATTTTCTTAATTACAAATTACAGACTACAAATTACCAAATAGCGGAATGCAGATAGAGAAGTATCTTACAAATCCATGTATTTTTGGAGACAAAGATAACGTTTTATTGTTGAAAGAACTATCTTTGTAGCACAATAAATAAAGGGAGTCCTCTTCCCTTTAGTAATTTGTAACTTATAATTTGTAATTGACCAAATGAGTAAACTAGAAGTAATTCTTTGTGAGAGTCTGGAAAACAGCCTAGCAGAAGCCATCGAAAAGTGTCCTCATGACAGGCTTTTTATCCTTACCGACGAACATACCCACCGTCTTTGCTTGCCACAGCTGCAAAATATTCCTGCAATACAGGATGCAACTGAAATCATTATCGGTGCAGAAGATGTACACAAAAATCTGGAAACTCTGGCTTCCGTATGGCAAGCCCTAAGCGAACAGGGAGCCACCCGCCATTCACTGTTAATAAATTTGGGTGGAGGCATGGTGACCGACCTCGGCGGTTTTGCCGCCGCCACCTTCAAGCGTGGAATAGCGTATATCAATATCCCCACTACCCTACTTTCCATGGTAGACGCCTCGGTAGGCGGAAAAACAGGCATAAACTTCAATGGACTGAAAAATGAGATCGGCGTCTTTGCTCCTGCCTCCAGTGTGCTGTTGGAAACAGAGTTTCTACGCAGCCTCGATGCTCATAATTTCTTCTCCGGCTATGCAGAAATGCTGAAGCATGGCCTCATCAGTACTCCCGAACACTTCGCAGAATTATTATCTTTCGATACGGAACAAATAGATTATGCCGCCCTCAAAGCAATGGTCGGTCGTTCTGTCCAAGTGAAAGAGAATATTGTAGAACAAGACCCCAAAGAACATGGCATACGCAAGGCACTTAACCTCGGTCATACCATAGGACATGCTTTTGAGAGCCTTGCTTTAGCAGAGAATCGTCCGGTGCTACATGGCTATGCTGTAGCCTGGGGAATTGTATGTGAGCTTTACCTCTCACACATAAAAACAGGCTTTCCAAAAGAGAAAATGCGCCAGACCATTCAATTTATCAAAGAGAATTACGGAGCCTTTGCCTTCAACTGTAAACAATACGACCGTCTCTACGAACTAATGCTGCACGACAAGAAAAATACTGCCGGCATCATCAACTTTACTCTGCTCAAAGAAGTAGGCGATATATGTCTGAACCAAACAGCAGATAAGGAAACTATTTTTGAAGTATTAGACTTTTATCGGGAATGTATGGGTATATAAGTACCTTGATTAGTGTAAAGAGTATAAAGAAGTTGCAAAATAAAGAAACAAAAAACCACAGAAATATTTGCTATTTAAAAATAAAGCACTACTTTTGCATCCGCAATTCGGGGTGTAGCTCAGCCCGGTTAGAGTACGCGTCTGGGGGGCGTGTGGTCGCTGGTTCGAATCCAGTCACCCCGACTGGTGAATATCAAGGAGTTAAGTCATTGGCTTAACTCCTTTTCATTTATGGCGATTACTTTTCTATCACACTTTTAGCTCTTATTCCCATACCCTTGCCAATAAACAATGGGAAGCGAAAATGAGAAATACAAACCGTTTATCAAACATAAATCCATATATCAGTATCTTATTTAGGTAAGAATAGTTACTTTTGCAAAGTAAAAAACTAAATTATGGGAGCAGGAAAGTGGATTGGTGGTATCATCGGTTTTATGGCAGGTGGACCACTCGGCGCATTAGCCGGATATGCATTGGGTTCGCTGATAGACTTCGGCAGTAACCCTGCAAACGATACGACAGCCTACGGCAACGAACATACAAAAGAAGATGTGTTTGCCGGCCAGCGGAATAGTTTTCTTTTCTCAATGTTGGTAATGGCGTCGTATATCATACGGGCGGACGGACGCATTATGCATAGTGAAATGGAGTACGTCCGCAATTTCTTACGGACAAACTTCGGCGTTGCGGCAGTCGGTGAGGGCGAACGGATACTGCTCAACCTCTTTGAGCAGCGTAAACGCATGGACATGCAGAACCCTCTTACATTCAAGAATACAATCCGCGATTGCGGCATGCAGATTGCAGCTAATCTGACATACGAGGAACGTTTGCAACTACTGGGATTTCTTGCCAACATAGCCCGGAGCGACAACAATGTCTGCCGCGAAGAAATTGAAGCGCTGAAAGAAGTGGCAGCCTATATGGGATTGTCCGAAAAAGAAGTGGAATCGATGCTCAACTTAGGTGGCAACTCATTAGACGCAGCCTACAAAGTACTGGAAATAGACCCCACTGCCACTGATGAAGAAGTGCGTGCCACATATCGCAAATTAGTATTGAAGCACCACCCCGACCGGGTAGCCACATTAGGAGAAGACATCAAGCGTGCTGCCGAAGAGAAATTACAAAGCATCAACAATGCCAAAGAAATTATCTATAAAGCAAGAGGAATGAAATAATTATCATAAAAACTCTTCCAAACAATATCCTAATTATAAACCCAAAACTCAATAGAACCACACCTTTATGAAGAAGATATTCGTCTACCTCACATTGGGTTTCACCACCCTTACCAGCTATGCGGCAACTCCTCTTTGGATGCGCGACATACAAATCTCCCCTGACGGTACAGAAATAGCTTTCTGTTACAAAGGAGATATCTACAAAGTTCCGGCAAAAGGCGGTGCCGCCACGCAGCTCACGACACAGGATTCCTATGAGTCCAACCCCATCTGGTCACCCGACGGCAGACAGATAGCATTTGCCAGCGACCGATATGGCAATTTCGACGTATTCGTAATGCCCGCCAACGGTGGAGCCGCCCAGCGTCTGACTACCAACTCCACAGGAGAAACCCCGTCCGCATTTACACCGGACGGTAAATATATCCTTTTCTCGGCAGCCATTCAAGATCCTGTTGAAAGCGCTTTATTTCCTCGTTCTGCCATGACCGAACTCTACAAAGTTCCTGTAACCGGTGGCCGCACCGAACAAGTCTTGGGTACACCCGCCGAAGCAATCTGTTTTGACAAATCGGGTAACCTTTTCTTCTACCAAGACCAAAAAGGATTTGAAGACCAATGGAGGAAACACCACACATCATCCATAACCCGCGACATATGGACGTATGACACCCGTACAGGCAAACACAGTAATCTCACCCGGCACGCTGGTGAAGACCGCAACCCCATTCTTGCGCCGGACGGACAAACGTTGTACTTTCTGAGCGAACGTAATGGCGGTTCATTCAATGTATATGCCTTTCCGCTTGCCCAACCGGAATCCGTAAAGGCAGTAACGGATTTCAAAACCCACCCCGTCCGTTTCCTCTCCATGAGCAATAACGGAACCTTATGTTATGGCTATGACGGCGAAATATATACGCAGCAAGGTGGTTCGGCTCCACAAAAAGTTCAAATTGAAATCACTCGTGATGATCCGTCGCAAGTGGAATATCTGAATTATACCAACGGAGCAACCTCAGCCACCGTTTCACCGGATGGCAAACAGATAGGATTCATCATACGTGGCGAGGTATTCGTTACCTCTGCAGACTATGCCACTACCAAGCAAATCACCCGTACCCCCGCCAACGAAAGCGGCTTGTCTTTTGCTCCGGACAACCGCACTTTGGCTTATGCCAGCGAGCGTAACGGTAACTGGCAATTGTACCTTGCCAAAATAGCCCGCAAGGAAGATCCCAATTTTCCCAACGCCACTATCATTAAAGAAGAGGTGCTGCTGCCTTCTACCACCGTTGAGCGCGCCTGCCCCCAGTTCTCACCGGACGGCAAGGAACTTGCCTTCATCGAAGACCGCATCCGGCTGATGGTACTCAATCTCGAAACGAAGAAAGTACGCCAAATAACCGACGGCTCCACCTGGTACAGCACAAATGGCGAGTTCAGCTATGCGTGGTCGCCGGACAGCAAATGGTTCACCCTCGAATTTATCGGCAACAAACATGACCCTTACTCCGACATAGGACTTGTCAGCGCACAAGGCAACAGTCCTATCATTAACCTGACCAACAGCGGATACATGAGTGGTTCGCCTCGCTTTGCGCTTGACGGCAATGCAATCCTGTTCAAAACAGAGCGTTACGGTATGCGTGCCCATGCCTCATGGGGATCACAAGACGATGCTATGCTTATTTTCCTCAATCAAGATGCTTACGACAAATATTGCTTGAGTAAAGAAGACTATGAGCTACGCAAGGAATTGGAAGCCGAACAGAAAAAAGCACAAGGTAAGGATGCCGGAAAAGGCAAGAAAAAGAGTCAGAAAGATACAGGAAAAGATAAAGCCGATGATGATTCTCCTCAAGTGAAAGATATCATTGTGGAACTGAAAAACCTTGAAGACCGCATCGTACGCCTCACCCCTAACTCTTCGGATATGGGAAGCGTCATTATCTCCAAAGATGGTGAAACCCTCTATTACCTTGCCGCCTTTGAAGACGGATACGACCTTTGGAAAATGGACCTTCGCAAGAAAGAAACCCGGTTGCTCCACAAAATGGATGCCGGTTGGGCTTCTATGGAAATGGACAAAAGCGGCAAGAATCTCTTCCTGTTAGGCGGCAAAGCCATGCAGAAAATGGATGTGGCGTCCAATGAATTAAAGCCGGTCAACTATCAGGCACAAGTAAAAATGGATCTGGCAGCAGAGCGTGAATACATGTTCGACCATGTATATAAACAGCAACAAAAACGTTTCTACAACACCAATATGCACAACGTGGATTGGGACTCCATGAGTGCCGCTTACCGTAAATTCCTGCCTCACATCAACAACAATTACGATTTTGCCGAATTACTGAGCGAGTGGCTGGGCGAATTGAACGTATCACATACTGGCGGCCGCTACTACCCGACGGGACAAAGCGAACCGACAGCCAGTCTGGGACTGCTTTTTGACTGGAACTACCGGGGCAAAGGCATGCGCATCGCCGAGGTTCTCGAAAAAGGCCCGTTCGATAATGCCAATACGAAAGCGGCAACAGGCATTGTCATCGAAAAGATTGACGGTACGGAAATTACTCCAGAAATGGATTACTACACATTGTTGAACGACAAGGCCAAGAAGAAAACCCTCGTTTCACTGTACAATCCGCAGACCAAAGAACGTTGGGAAGAAGTTGTAATCCCGATAAGCAACAGCATGCTCAGCACCCTGCTCTATACCCGCTGGGTGAAACAGCGTGCGGCCGATGTAAATAAATGGTCCAACGGCCGTCTCGGATATGTCCACATAGAGTCGATGGGCGACGATAGTTTCCGTTCCGTCTATTCGGACATATTGGGCAAATACAACAATCGCGAGGGAATTATCATCGACACCCGCTTCAACGGAGGTGGCCGCCTGCACGAAGATATTGAGATTTTATTCAGCGGCAAGAAATACTTTACACAAGTAATCCGCGGTCGCGAGGCTTGCGATATGCCCAGCCGCCGCTGGAACAAGCCATCTATCATGCTGACATGCGAAGCCAACTATTCCAATGCACATGGCACACCATGGGTATATCGCCACCGGAATATCGGCAAGCTGGTAGGCATGCCGGTTCCGGGCACGATGACCAGCGTATCATGGGAACGTCTGCAAGATCCCTCCCTCGTTTTCGGTATCCCTGTTGTAGGCTACCGTTTGCCAGACAACAGCTATTTGGAAAACAGCCAGTTAGAGCCAGACATCAAAGTTGCCAATTCACCCGAAACGATTGTAAAAGGTGAAGACACCCAACTAAAGGTTGCAGTGGAGGAACTGCTGAAAGAGCTGGAATCAGTTTTGTGAGAGCAAAGCCTTCCCCCTACGCAGAACAAAAAATCATCTCACGAGAGGAAATAAAGAATCTCGTGAGATGAAATAATTCGTTCCGCAAATTCGTTCCATGAAAAGGAGAAAAGTATTCCTGCTAATCGTCCATATCATTCAGATGTATCTCTAACGCTTTCACCGAGATATAAATCTCATACACCGAAATAGCAAGCGAAATGATCAGCAATATCAGTGCAAAGCCGAAAATATAGACCGATGCAAGATAAAGCTGAATATAGATGAAGAACATGCTGACTACACACAGCAACAAGCTTGCTATGCCCGTCACCTGCATGGCACGCGTCAAATACAGCCGTTTACGCAAGTTGGCGATCTGTGCGGCGGTCACAGACGAATGGCTTTTCTGGTGCTGTTCCTTCAAAGCACGCACAAGGCCTGCATACGACAGGAAGCGATTGGTATACGCCAACATAATCAAAGATATTGCCGAAAACAGCAAAGCGGGGGTAGTCAAATCTATTTCCATAAGGCTAATTCCTTTAAATCTTTAGTAACTGCAAAGATAAATAATACTTTCTCTATCTAACTTTTTTCCATTACCTTTGTTCCCTCAAAAAGACTAATTCATCAAGCTTATGTTTACTGACCTTCTTAATTCCTCCTATTTCGCCCTTTTCCTTATCGTGGCATTGGGCTTCATGCTGGGAAGAATCAAAATCAAAGGACTATCCCTCGATGTTTCCGCAGTAATCTTCATCGCCCTGCTTTTCGGGCATTTCGGTGTAATCATCCCTAAGGAGCTGGGCAACTTCGGACTCGTATTATTCATATTCACCATCGGCATACAAGCAGGTCCCGGTTTCTTCGACTCTTTCCGGAGCAAAGGGAAAACACTCATAATCATTACCCTGCTGATAATCTGTTCCGCCTCTTTGACGGCAATAGGGCTGAAATATGCTTTCGACATTGACACGCCGAGCGTGGTAGGGCTGATAGCCGGCGCTCTCACCAGTACGCCGGGACTCGCTGTTGCCATCGACAGCACCCATTCACCGCTGGCATCCATAGCCTACGGCATCGCTTACCCATTCGGAGTGATCGGCGTCATCTTGTTTGTAAAGCTGTTGCCCCGCATCATGCACATCGACCTTGAACAGGAAGCCCGCCGTCTGGAAAAAGAACGCCGCGGGCAGTACCCCGAACTGACTACCTGTATCTATCGTGTCACCAACCCCGTCGTCTTCGGCCGCACTTTAATGCAAATCAATGCCCGGGCCATGACCGGTGCAGTAATCTCCCGCCACAAACACGAAGGGCAAATCTCCATCCCAACTGCACATACCGTACTCCACGAAAACGACTACATACAGGCTGTCGGCAGTGACGAAGCCCTGACCCAGCTTGCCACCCTGGTTGGCGAACGCGAAGAAGGTGAACTTCCACTGAGCCATACTCAAGAGATAGAATCTCTGCTCCTAACCAAGAAAGATATGATAAACAAGCAGTTGGGCGATCTGAATCTGATGAAGAACTTCGGCTGTACCGTAACCCGCATCCGCCGAAGCGGCATCGACCTTTCGCCCTCACCCGACCTCGCACTGAAATTCGGAGACAAGTTAATGGTGGTCGGTGAGAAAGAAGGTCTGAAAGGCCTTGCACGCCTGTTGGGCAACAATGCCAAGAAGCTATCCGATACAGATTTCTTCCCGATTGCAATGGGCATTGTGCTTGGGGTATTGTTCGGCAAACTGAATATATCTTTCCCCGGCGGTTTGTCGTTCTCGCCGGGACTAACGGGCGGCATACTGATAGTCGCCTTGTTTCTCAGCGCCGTTGGCAAAACAGGGCCTGTCATCTGGTCTATGTCAGGGCCCGCCAACCAACTGCTGCGGCAACTGGGACTCCTGCTTTTCCTTGCCGAAGTGGGTACATCTGCCGGAAAGAATCTGGTAGCCACTTTTCAGGAAAGCGGTTGGCTCTTGTTTGGAGTAGGCGCAGCCATTACATTGCTCCCCATGTTGATAGCAGTGGTCGTGGGCAGATTGGTCTTCAAAATCAGTATTCTCGACTTGCTGGGAACCATTACCGGTGGCATGACGAGTACTCCCGGCTTGGCAGCCGCAGACTCCATGACAGACAGCAATATTCCAAGCGTGGCCTATGCAACGGTCTACCCCATTGCAATGGTCTTCCTCATACTGTCCATTCAAATTATTGCAACGGTGATTTAGGGCGATGAAAGCGTTGGACAAAGAAACAGCCATCGCCCGTATGAACACATTCGGGCGTAAAGACATTCCTTTTTTGTTTATCATTGACTATACGCAAGAATGTTCCTACGTTGAAGCTCTTGACAAGATAGACGCCTCCGCCTGCCTTTACCAATTCAGAGGAACGGGCAATGCCCCCATTGCAGACACCCGATATGCCGGGCCGACGGACTGGGAATTCACTCCCCCGTCACCTGCCGCTTACCGCCATTCTTTCGACATCGTAAAGCAGAACTTGCTGGCCGGCAACAGCTACCTGACCAATCTGACATGCAAAGTGCCTCTCCGTACCAACCTTGCGCTAAAGGAGATTTTCCTATATTCCCATGCCCTGTACAAACTATGGCTGAAAGACAGCTTCGTCTGCTTCTCACCCGAAATATTCGTCCGCATGGAAGAAGGGAAAATCAAGTCCTTCCCCATGAAAGGGACAATTGACGCCACACTGCCGCATGCCGAAGCAATACTGCTGGACGATGCCAAAGAAGCCGCCGAACACGCTACGATCGTCGACCTGATACGCAACGACCTCAGCATGGTTTCCGAACATGTCACCGTTACGTCCTATCGCTACATAGACCGTCTGCAAACCAACAAGGGGCCTATTCTGCAAACAAGTTCCGAAATCTGCGGTAACCTTCCCCATGATTATACAAAGCGGCTCGGCGACATCCTTTTCAAGCTATTGCCGGCCGGCTCCATAACCGGCGCTCCCAAACCGCGCACCATGCAAATCATTGCCGAAGCGGAAGGCTACGAACGAGGCTTCTACACCGGGGTCATGGGCTGCTATGCCGGCGGACGGCTGGACAGCGCCGTTATGATACGCTTCATCGAACAGGAGAACGGTCAACTCTATTTCAAAGCCGGCGGCGGTATCACCGCCCAAAGCCGTTGGGAAAGCGAATACAATGAAGTAAAACAGAAAATATATGTGCCAATTTATTGAAACAATACGCATAGACAGCGGTGAAGCCCGTAATCTGACCTACCACGAACAAAGGCTGAATGACACCCGCAACCACTTCTGGCCCGGCAGCCATGCGCTGCAACTGGCGGACTTCCTGCCCCCCGTTCCCGAAAGCGGCATACACAAGTTACGTATCGTCTACGGTCAAGACGGCATCGAAGATGTGACCTGCACGCCCTATCTCCTCCGCCCCGTCCGTTCACTGGCATTGATACAGGCAGACGACATCGGCTACACCTACAAAAGCACCGACCGCCAAGTCCTCGACCGATTGTTTGCACAGCGCGGCTCTTGCGACGACATACTGATTGTCCGCCGGCATCTGCTCACCGACACCAGCATTGCCAACATCGCCCTTTTTGACGGCAAACACTGGCACACTCCCCAATCTCCCCTGCTGAAAGGGACTAAACGTGCAGAACTGTTAGACAAAGGAATCCTCTCTGAAAGGAAAATACACGTAGAAGACATCCCGTCCTACTCCACCGTCCGTCTCTTCAATGCGATGATAGATTGGGGTGAACTGGAGCTTCCCGCCGTTTGCCTTCATTCAACATTCCGGACACCCCATTCCCCGTTGCTGAAATAGGTTGCCGGAGGGAAATGTAGGACGAACAACTTCCATTTCCCAAAGATTTGTTTTACTTTTGCACCGGAATATGAAATTCCTTACCACCATAATTTAACGAATACAACTATGCGTTACACCGTTTCCGCTCCCGATGCCCCGCTGCATGCCGGTATCCAACTCCCGGCATCCAAAAGTATCAGTAACCGCGCACTTATCCTGCACGCTCTTGCCCATGGCAAACAAACGCTCCACAACCTGAGCGATTGCGACGACACCCGCGTCATGGTACGTGCACTGCAAGGCAGTCCGGAGCATATAGACATTATGGCAGCCGGGACAGCCATGCGCTTCCTCACCGCCTATCTTAGTGTAACCCCCGGCGCTCGTGTCATCACCGGCACGCAACGTATGCAGCAACGCCCCATCCGCATTTTGGTAGATGCCCTGCGCCAACTCGGCGCAGACATCAAATACACAGCCAATGAAGGTTTCCCGCCTCTGCACATCACAGGCTCGGAATTGCAAGGCAATGAAATATCCCTCGCCGGAAACGTCAGTTCACAATATATCTCCGCCCTGCTGATGATAGGTGCAGTCCTTCCCAAAGGCCTGCACCTGCATCTTACAGGCAACATCATTTCACGCCCCTATATCGACCTCACCCTCCAACTGATACACGACTTTGGAGGAGATGCCCAATGGAGCGCCGAAAACACCATTACTGTCCATCCAGGCGGCTACCAAGATGTTCCTTTTACCGTAGAGAGTGATTGGAGCGCCGCATCTTACTGGTACCAGATACTGGCGCTGAGGGGAAATGAAAAACGAAGAATGAAGAATGAAGAATCTCTGAAGAGTTATAAAGAGGAAACGATAGAGCTGTCCGGGCTGTTCCCACACAGTTATCAGGGTGACAGCCGCGGTGCGGAGATTTTCTCCCGGCTCGGTGTGCATACCGAATATACGGAGAGAGGCGTACGGCTGACTCTCACAGGCACCCCCGTTACCCGTCTCGAAGAAGATATGGTAGACATTCCCGACCTTGCACAGACCTTTGTCGTGACCTGCTGCCTGATGAATATCCCTTTCCGTTTCACCGGTTTGCAAAGTCTCAAAATAAAGGAGACCGACCGTATCACCGCCCTCATCACCGAACTGCACAAATTAGGCTATGCGGTGCGTTCCGAACAGGACAGCATCCTGCTATGGAATGGAGAACGCTGTCCGGCAGAGAGCGCTCCCCTTATCGCTACCTACGAAGACCACCGCATGGCAATGGCGTTTGCTCCTGCCTGCATCACATTGCCGCAGCTAATGATTGATGAACCTCAGGTGGTATCCAAATCCTATCCGGGCTATTGGGAAGATTTAAAGAAAGCGGGCTTTACTGTCTGTCATTAGTATCGTCCAAAACGCCTCTTTATTTCTCTCATTAAGATATGGCCAAAGGACACCGCGCCAAAGAATCTCCTTTCTGCATGACGGCAGATACGAAAACAATATGTATCTTTGTCCGTTCTATTTTATAAGGACACTTTTTTCAAGGAAAGAGAACATATGTGGATACTGATTATTAGCCTGATTGCCCTTGCCGTCGTAGCCGCCATAGCGGGAATAGTACGCAACCGCAAACTTCAAAAGAAGATTGATAATGGCGAACTGGACGCCATGCCCGAAGTGCAGGAAGTAGACATTGAATGTTGCGGCCAGCACGAAGTATGCGAGAAAGAAAGCCTGCTCGCCGCTGTCAGCAAGAAAATAGAATATTATGACGACGAGGAACTTGACAAGTACATCGGAACCGCTGCCGACCGGTACACTCCCGAACAAGAAGAAGAATTCCGCGATGTCTTCTACACCATGCAGTCCGAAGATGTAGCGGGCTGGGTACGCAGCCTGCAATTGCGCGGCATCGCACTGCCGGACAACATAAAGGATGAAGTATTCCTGATAGTAGGAGAAAGACGGGAAAATCACTAAACACATGGAACTTTTACAATATACTTTCTTTCAACATGCCCTGATCGGCAGCCTGCTGGCAAGCATTGTCTGTGGAATTATCGGTACATACATCGTTACCCGGCGTTTGGTATTTATCAGCGGCGGGCTGACACATGCTTCTTTTGGCGGCATAGGAATGGGATTGTATATGGGAATCTCACCGATTCTTTCAGCCGCTGTCTTTTCGGTATTGTCGGCCTTCGGCGTAGAGTGGCTCAGCAGGCGGAAGGACATGCGCGAGGACTCTGCCATTGCAGTCTTCTGGACGTTGGGCATGGCATTGGGCATCATTTTCACTTTCTTATCTCCAGGATTCGCTCCCGACCTTTCCGCTTATCTGTTTGGAAACATACTGACTATTACATTGAGCGACATCGCCTTGCTGGGCGGACTGGCAATACTGCTTATCTTATTTTTCTCGCTTTTTTTGCACCCGATAATATACGTAGCGTTCGACCGCGAGTTTGCCCGTTCGCAAGGAATTCCGACACAGGCTTTTGAGTACATACTGATGATGTTCATCGCACTGACGATTGTAGCCTGCTTACGAATGGTGGGCATCGTGCTGGTAATCTCATTACTGACGATTCCGCAAATGACCGCCAATCTCTTCTCACACAGGTTCCACCGCATCATTTGGCTGTCCATTGGCATAGGCTACCTTAGCTGTCTGGGCGGGTTGCTCATTTCCTATTATCTCAATGTCCCTTCGGGAGCAGCTATAATCTTCTTCTCCATTATCATTTATGCAATCTGCAAAGGAGGAAAAAGTGTTTGGCTATCTTTGTCAGTTGACAAATAAATTAGTACTATTAGCTAAAGGATGTACCTATAAATCGCTTGTTTACGGCTTTTATACAGTGTTCTGCTCCAACTTCCATTTTAAATACTTATCTTTGCAATAAAATACAAGATAATGGAAATCAAGATTCAGTCATTAGACCAGATTCACGAAGCCGCCCGCCGGTTCATCGAAGCAATGGGCGACAATACCGTATTTGCTCTTTACGGCAAAATGGGAGCAGGCAAGACAACCTTTATCAAAGCCGTTTGCGAGGAGCTTGGCGTATCCGATGTCATCACCTCCCCCACCTTCGCTATTGTAAACGAATATCGTTCCGACATTGCCGGAGAACTGATTTACCACTTCGACTTCTACCGCATTAAAAAGCTGGAAGAAGTGTACGATATGGGATATGAAGACTATCTGTACAGCGGCGCGCTCTGCTTTATCGAATGGCCGGAACTGATAGAGGAGCTTCTGCCGGGAAATACCGTAAAGGTTACCATTGAGGAAATAGAAAACGGTGAACGGAAAGTGACATTAGAGCAGTTGGATTAATACAAAATACGGATCATCATTCACCAACCAACTCATATATGAGCCAATATATCATTCAAGGCATCTTCGTCGTAGCAGGAATCATCGCCTTGCTGGCAGCCATTCTGGACTGGGACTGGTTCTTCACAGCCCAAAACACACAGTTTGTCGTGCGAAATGTAGGACGCAGACAGGCACGCTGGTTTTATGGCATATTAGGAATGATACTCATCGGCATGTCCGTATTCTTTTTCCTGAATACACCGCCAACATGACGGCAGAAATAAACAGAAAGTTGGTCGTCACTCGTCACTTTTCATCGCTATCCCTTTGTACAAAGGCGATGCAGGAGTGATGATAAGGGTGAGAAGAAGTGACGAGAAGTTGTTGGTCGTCACTGTTTTTTTCGTATTTTCAGCCTTTATCCCCAATTAATTTCCTCATAATATGATGTTTAATCAATGATTACTCGTTTTTCATATTTTTGCTGAATTTTACTCATTTCAGGGAGTAAAAGCTACTTAATTCATGATTTCCTAATCAAAATGCACAAGAGGGAATATACTTCATGAAAGTGAGACGATTGCCAACGGAGTCTCGTGTTGCCGGTGTAACAAACTGACTACTGAAGCAGAATGCCACTTGTCAAACTGTCTACCCAGACAGGAACTGATAATGAAACCGTCTACTGAGGTAGTTTATAAAGGGGAAAAAACGTCTGGTTAAATTAAGAAAAGTCAGTTTCCTATGTCGGTATTTAAAGTACCAATAGTTGGTACTCTTAATACCAACCGTTGAAACTCTTAGTACCAACCGTTGAAACTCTTAGTACCAACCGTTGGTACTTCCAATACCAATGATTGGTACTCGGAATTCCAACCATTGGTATTATTAAATGCCAATAGGCGAAAAGAAATGAAACAATAGGACTTTTCTTGCTTTCAACGAAAGAAAAATAAACTAACAGTAAGATAATACTTTTTACCGAAATAAACAAAAGAAGGTGTGTCTGCATGGCACATCCTTTTTTCGCAACTGATTTCAAGAAAACTTGAAATGTACTGATTGAT